>Ga0137465_1000013_pt1 | contig 196949 bp, 163 predicted proteins | sample EasRivERMGT828_2_FD_104906 | JGI IMG/M metagenome (GOLD analysis project Ga0137465, IMG submission 104906) | Soil microbial communities from meander-bound floodplain in the East River, Colorado, USA - East River MetaG ERMGT828_2 | ecosystem: Environmental > Terrestrial > Soil > Floodplain ... | reverse complement strand
CGATGGCTGCGCAGTTGATCATGCTGTCCCGCTGGGATGCGCGCTCCGAGCCCCTCGTAGATCCGATGGCCGGAGGGGGCACGATTGCAATCGAGGCAGCCGGTCTGGCAGTGGGCGCGGCCATTCGAAAACCGTTGGATCTTCCGATGCGCCATCTCGCCGCTTTCGAGGATGCAGGAATCCAGACACCGGACCTCTTCCCTGGTACGGTGCCGCGCGTCCTTGCCCTCGACATTGATGCGGCGCGAATTCCCGCAATGGTGGGGAACCTGAAGGCCGCGGGGCTCACTGGAGCCTCGCATGAGGACTCGATCGTCATCGCGAGTCACGATGCGCGGTTGCTGACCCCGGAATACATTCAACGCATGCTGCCGGCCGCGCGCGAGATGAAGCCGGGTGTCTTCTGCTTCAACCCGCCTTATGGCATACGGATGGCAGCCGGCGACGAAAAGAAGCTTCTTTCTTTGTACTCCGATCTGGGCCGCGCCTTCGCGCGCTTCAGCGGCTGGCGCGCAGCCTGCTTCGTCGCGAATCCGCATTTCGTCGAGGCCTTCGGCCACGCTCCGGTGATGACGAAGCCCGCGAGCAATGCGGATCTCCGCGGTAACTTCCTGGTGTACGAGTTTCGGTGAAACATTATGGCTGCAATTCAGCTTGAGCACGTCAGCCGTCGTTTCGGCAGCATCACCGCAGTCGATGATGTTGGTCCATCGGGATGCGGCAATCGACATTGCTTCGACAAACGAACCCGCCGACCCAGTGCGACATTACGTCGACCCTGCCCCTTCAGACCGGACAGATCATTTGCTACCGACACCTTGAAATGAAACTGTTGGCCGGAGGCCGACATTCCCGTTAGTCTTTTGTCGCCACCTGCACCGACTCCCGGTGCTCCCTGTGAAAGGACTCGCGAAAAATGGAGCCATACATGAGAAGACGGGGCAATGCTTTTTCGATTCCACCGTGGTGCCTGCTAATTGCTACCGTCTGGATGGCTTCTCAACCAATCCGTGCCGCTGGCTTTCAAACACAACAGCAACAGCAACAGCAGTTCGCGACACCAACACCGCCGGTGCCGTTGTTTTTCCGCGAGGAATGGCGGCAAACGGGTCGCTTCGATGCAAGTACCAATTTTCGTCCGCAGCATCCAGTCACATCCCAAGCGGTGACCAATCCGAATCTGGAGATGAAGGTATACGACCCGGGATCCAGCAGGATCGCTGAATTCGCCAAGTCTCCTCCGTCCAACTCTAGCGCCATTGATTGGCGGGGGCCGACGTGCGTGCTGATCTCGGGATACACTCAAAACCCGCGTCCGGAACGCGTGGTAGCCGGTGAGCCGACAGATCCTCCGAATCTTTGGACCGGAGTGTGTACCACGCCGGTCGCCGTCACCTTACGAGATAAAGACCGTTACGTCGATCTGACGGGGCTGGCGAAAATTCGCTGGGTTACTCGAGTCTCAGGGTTTCACGTCGTCCGCCCGGTGATTAAGCTCGCGGATGGAACGTGGCTGGTTGGCGACTACGGCGAAGGCGCAAGTTCTTCGAATTCTACGGCCTTTCTTGAAAATGAATTCTCGATTGGGGCAATCCGCTGGCTTGCTCTCGACATCACGAGAGTGGTGACACGAGGCACATGGGTGGACAGGCCCGACTTGAGCAGGGTCGACGAAGTGGGGTTCGCCGATCTGATGCCGGGGAGCGGCCACGGTTGGGGCGGATTCATCAATGTGGGCAGGATCGAAGTCTACGGCTGCCCCGTCAAGCGTTGAGAATTAGTCAATCAGAATGGGTTGCCGTTTGAATGATGCAAAAACGTTCCTTGCTTTTGAATTCGTTTTGAAGGGTCAATGCAATGGTATTCGAAAGAGATTGCGCTGGTTGTCGGTCCGGGTGAAAACGTATGTTGAGGGGTCGGGCCCTGGCGAAACCAATGTATGTTCGAGTACCGTTGCGCGTGGCACAACCCCTGCTGCCGCAGCACTGATTCCAGAACATGGCAGATCCGGCAACGATTTGCCGGCTGGGACGGGAATCGCAAGTGTCTTTCCTGGAGATGGCTGGTAGTAAAAGAATCTGCCGTCGTAAGACCAGAATGCCCCGCTAAATGCGATGCAGATTTTCTGAGGAGCGCCGCCGGAGATGGGCACTGCCAAGGTTGAGGACCCGGTCTTGTCACTCTCGGGTGACTGAACAACTACCCACTTGCCATCGGGCGAAACGCCATACTTGTTTAAGATCGGAGCGGCCGTGATTCGTTCCCGTCCGCTTCCGTCCTTTTTGATCCGGGCCAGTACATTTGTTTTCTCTTCCCGCGAGCGGAAGACGATATCTCCGTCAGCGCCGAAGGATACCTGATCCCCGGATTGAACGATCTGGCGCGGTGGTGCGCGCCGGTCCAGGGACGCCAGCAAAATCTGCGAACCTCCGTTGCTGTCGGTTGTCGTGAAAACCACTTCCTTCTCGTCGGGCGAGATATCGTAACCGGTGGCTGAGACACCCGTCAGCAGACGGTCGCTCTTCCCGGAAGCGAGGTCTATGGAGCGCAGTTCGGCTGACGCTGCCACCCAGCCTCTTGCCGATAACCACCAATCTCGCACCAGCAGAAAGAACACGCGTGTGCCATCGCGCGAAAGGCGTGGAGCCAGGGCATGGCCTTCCGATGAGATCGCACGCTCGCCTGCTTTGTCGTGAATCCAGATGGCGCTTCGGCGCGTTCCGACCGACGTCACCAACGAGCGGCCGTCCGGCGCTACCGCGATACCCAACTCTTCGAGCGGGCCGAACGTAATCTGTTCCGGCGTTCCGCCGGGGAACCTCTGGCGCCAGAGGTGCGAACTGCAATGCAGATCTCCGCGGTAATTTCCAGGTGTACGAGTTTCGGTGATTAAGGATGTAATCTCTGTGAAAGCATCGTGATTGGCTCGTGAAGCATTATGGCTGCAATTCAGCTTGAGCACATCAGCCGTCGTTTCGGCAACATCACCGCAGTCGATGATGTATCCGTGGAAATTCGCGATCGCGAAGTCGTTACCATTGTCGGCCCATCGGGATGCGGCAAATCGACATTGCTTCGCATTGTCGCGGGGCTCGAACAGCCAACCGCCGGGACGGTCTTTATAGATGGGCAGCCGATGAATGAAGTGCCGACGCAGCACCGCAACATCGCCATGGTCTTCCAGTCCTATGCGCTGTATCCCCACATGACGTGTTACGAGAATCTCGCGTTAAATCTTCGTTTCAAGAAAGTTTCTGAAGACGAAATAACCCGCCGCGTGCGCGAAACGGCACGAACGCTGGAAATCGAAGACCTTTTGGAGAAGCGCCCGAAACAACTGAGCGGCGGACAGCGGCAAAGGGTTGCGGTCGGTCGGGCGCTGATTCGGAATCCTCGCGCCTTTCTTTTCGATGAGCCGCTGAGTAATCTCGATGCGTTGTTACGAGAACGCGTCCGGCACGAGTTAAAGGAACTCTTCGCGAAGGTGCATGCGACCGTTATCTATGTCACCCACGACCAGGTTGAAGCGCTGACGCTGGCCAATCGAGTCGTGGTTCTCGACAAGGGTGCAGTCCGGCAAATCGGGGCGCCCGAAGAACTCTATCGTTTTCCGGACAATCGTTTTGTCGCGTCGTTCATCGGTTCACCTTCGATGAACCTCTTCGACGCCCAGATCGATAGGGGCCGGTTTGTACTGGGTTCGGAGGCCATCGACACGGGCTTCGATTTCTCCGGGCGGGCCGAGATAGGGATCAGACCTGAGGCGATTCGTCTGCGAGGCACGATCCCGGCAACCGTCGCATGGATAGAGAATCTGGGATTGAATGTCCTTATCGGTCTGCGAGCCAGTGGCGTGAATTTGACCGCGCTTGTCTCCGAGCGCCCCGTCGGGGATTCGTTGAACATTTCATTTGATCCTGGGGACATACATGTCTTTGAAAAGGACTCTGGCACGAACATTCGTCGTACTTGTAATCGCCGGACTGTTCGCGCTTAGCCTGCGCGCTCCGGATCGTCAGGATTCCGATCTGTCGATGTTGATGGAACCGGACGGGACAGGCGTCTGGCGCGACCTGATTAGCCGGTTTCAGGATCTTCATCCCGGCATCCGCGTGCGGCTGATTGAGGGTCCTCCGGCTACCAACACTCGTGAAGACATGTATTCGACGTCGTTCCTGGCCGGATCATCCGCGTACGACGTGGTCTACTGCGATGTGATATGGGTTCCGAAATTCGCCGCGGCGGGTTGGCTTCTCGACTTGACCGGCCGTCTCTCCCCTGAAGACGTTGCGGACTATTTGCCCGCTGACTTTCGCGCCGGCTCGTATCGAGGCCGCTTATATCGCATTCCAGCATTCACGGATGCCGGCGTCCTTTATTACAGAAAAGATCTCGTACCTCAACCTCCACAAACATTCGACGATCTCGTTCTCTTGTCGAAGCAGCACATGACGAACGATCGTGCAGGCTGGCTATGGCAGGGGAAACAGTATGAAGGCCTTGTCACGGTTTACCTCGAAATCCTGTGGGGCTTCGGTGGAGATTGGATCAACGCCGAAACACGCGAGGTTCTGATCGACCGGCCGGAAGCTCTTCAGGCCCTGGAGTTCCTGAAGGAGACCATCGACACGATTTCTCCTCCGGCCGTCACAACGTACGCCGAAGAGGAGACGCGAAGCCTGTTTCAGAATGGGCGGAGCGTTTTTCTTCGGAACTGGCCGTATGTGTGGACGCTCATGAAGGAGAGTCCTCTCAGAGTCGAAAATCGCGTTGGAGTAGCGCCGATGGTTCGAGCGCCAGGCCGCGACAGCGCGGCCACGCTCGGTGGCTGGGGATTTGCGATATCGCGATTTACCAGGAATCCTGACGCGGCCTGGGAGTTTGTAAAGTTCCTGACTCAACGCGAACAGCTTCGGCAGGTCCAGTCGCGGATGGGCGTAATCCCGGCTCGAAGAAGCCTTGTTCCGCCCGAGTTTGCTCCGATCTTCGAATCGGCACGCATGCGCCCGCCGATACCGGAGTATGCGCAAGCGTCCGACATCCTTCAGCGATGGCTCAGTGCAGCCCTCACACGGCGGATTGACCCGGATGAAGCCTTGCGCGAAGCCGCGAGGGAAACGCGATCGCTTCTGAGCCCATGAAACGAGTTCACATCGACGTTAGCGGCCTTGGCTGGTTTGTACCGGCGGCGATTCTCTTACTCGCAGTTGTCTGTTACCCGATGCTGCGGACAGTCGCGCTGAGCTTTGCGCATGAAAACCTGGCCACCGGGTTCCAGACAGAGTTTGCAGGCTTGGAGAACTTCAACCGGATCCTGATCGACTCGCGGTTGCGTGCCAGTCTCTGGACGACAGGGGTGTTCACCCTTATTTCAGTGGGTGTGGAATTCCTGTTGGGGCTTTTGCTGGCTGTGTCGATCGACGCGGTAAGACGCGGGCGCGATTTGCTTCGCGTGATTTTCCTGCTGCCCTGGACATTGCCGACGGCCGTCATCGCCGTCCTTTGGACGTGGATCTTCAACGATCAGTTCGGAATACTCAATACCGTTCTGATGCGTGTGAACTTGATCGAGTCCCCGATACCCTGGCTTGGCCAACCACACACGGCAATGGCCGCAATGATTGTCGCCGACGTCTGGAAAACAACGCCCTTCGTCTTTGTCATCCTTCTCGCCGGCCTTCAGAACATTCCACAGGATCTGTACGAGGCCATTCAAATCGACGGCGGTGGAGCCTGGGCGAAGTTTCGACATGTGACCTGGCCCCATCTGCTCCCGTTCGTCTTTGTCGCAATGATTTTTCGACTCGTCCAGGCCTTCGCGATCTTCGACCTCGTCTGGGTGATGACCGGAGGTGGGCCGGGCGGCGCCACCGAAACCGTATCGGTTTATACATACCAGACCTATATGCGCTATCTCGACTTCGGCTACGGATCTGCTCTCGCAGTCACGACCGTCGTCATTCTCGCGATTACGGCAACCGTTCTCTACCGTGTTCTGGTAACGAGATATGAGCGTACTTTATAAACTGTTCGTCGCCGCATGCTGTGTGGCTGCCCTGGCGCCGATCGGCTGGCATGCGATTACATCCCTGAAGAGTTCCGCCGAATTGGCGCTGATTCCGCCGACACTCCTTCCGCACCGGCCGACAGTCGAGAACTATGAAGAGCTTTTCCGCAGACGGCCATTCTTCAGCTATTACGTCAACAGCTTCACGATCGCCGCGATGTCGAGTCTCGTTTGCGTGTTTTCCGCGTCGCTTGCCGCGTACAGGCTGGCCCGGATTCGCGGAAGACTGCGCTCCACGATCCGTTCCGGACTTCTTGCCGTCGCGTTCTTCCCTCCGATCATCTTTCTCTTCCCGCTCTATGAATTGGTTCGAGCTGCAGGGCTCGTCAACCATCCCTGGGGATTGATCCTTCCCTATTCGGCTTTGAACCTGCCGTTCGCGATCTGGCTTCTCACAGGAGCGTTCGAACAGATTCCTTACGAACTCGAGGAAGCGTCCGCGGTCGACGGGCTGACGAGATTTGAAACGTATCGGGTCGTCATTCTGCCGCTGGCAATGCCTGCAATGATCACAGCGGGAATTCTCGTTTTCATTTTCTCGTGGAATGAGTTCATGTTGGCGCTGACATTCATGAATATCGAGACGCAAAAAACGGTGACTGTCGGAGTCGCGACGTTGAGCGGCGCCTTCACGTACGACATTCCCTGGGGCCAGTTGGCTGCAGGGGTGATTGCGAGCGCGCTGCCGCTCGTGCTGCTGGTCATTTTCTTCCAGCGAAAAATCGTGGCGGGATTAACCGCGGGAGCCGTGAAGTAGAGCCACCAGGCTGATCCGCCAGGTTTCAGCTTCTGAACACGGTCGACTCGCGCCGCAGGAGGCGCGCCGTCGCCGCGATGAGCGCGAGCGCCGGCAGGACCGACCCTGCGGCGGTCATGATGTATCGATAAGCGGCCGGGTGCCCTCCGCCGAGCAGGTCTACGCTCAGGGTCAGCTGACCGATGATCGGCACGGCCCCCATCCAGGGCAGGTTGGAAAGGGAAAACAGGAACGAAGCGATCGACGAGAGGACGACCGTCATGAACAGCAGGCCCAGATAGGTTTGCGCCTGCTGCTGGGATCGGGAAATCGTCGAGACGAACGCAACCAGCGCGCACCAGAAGAGCGCCACCGGAAACATCACGACCGTCACAGTTAAAAGATCCTGATCGCTCGATAACAACTGCAATCCGTATTTGTGCCAGGGCACAGAACGCAGAAGCAACAGCGTCGTCAGGCCGGCGGCGACGAGGTAAACGCAGGCAAGGGACGACGCGGCCAGCCACTTGCCCGCGATCAGCGAGGTCCTCGATACGGGGTTCAAGAGTAACGGCTCGAGCGAGCCCCGCTCGCGTTCCCCGAGCGTCGAATCGGCTGCGATCGCAATTCCGCCGAATAGTGCCATCCATAGCAGCAGAACCGGCACGAAGACGTCGAGCCCGCGTTGATCGGGCCTTGGGGGCGAGACGTCCGTTGCGTTGAGACGCAACGGCGAGGTGATGTCGGGCGCGATGCCGCGGGCCAGGAGTCGCAGCGAGCCGATCTCCGCGTTATAGCGCTGGACGAGACCGCGCACGCGGTCGGCCGCGCGGCGCGAGGCGCCCGCACTTCCATCGGTCATCAGTTCGACCGGTGCGGCCAGGCCGTCGGTCATCCGGTCGCCGTACTCGGCAGGGATGACAAGCACGACATCCACTGTGCCGTTGCGCACTGCTGCGGCGGGATCGGCCGGCGCCGGCACGACCTCGACATCAATCTGAGCGTTGAGCCAGGCGACGAGGGCCGGCCCATGGTCGCTACCGGCCACGGGGAGCACGAGGTCCGATTGGGCCATACGGTTGGCGGCGACCAGAATAATCACGCCCCACACGACTGGAGAGGCAATCGCCTGCATCGCGAGCCCGAATACCGAGGCGCGGTCCCGGAGCCAATCCGTCAGCTCTTTCCGAAAAACGATCCAGCTGTGTTTCATTTTTTGCTAGTCCCTGGTCAATGCGACGAAGGCGTCCTCGAGGTCGTCGCAGCCGGTCTTCTCGCGTAACGAGTCGGGAGTTCCGTTGGCCACGACGGCGCCCCTTGCGATCACCACGATTCGATCGCAGAGCGCGGACACTTCGTGCATGACGTGGCTCGAGAAGAGCACGCAGCGGCCTTGCTCGCGCAGTCCGTTGATGAGCGCGCGTATTGTTCGCGTGCTCGTGACATCCAGGCCGTGGGTCGGCTCGTCGAGGATCACGTTGTGCGGGTCGTGAATCAACGCCCGCGCAAGTGCGACTTTGTTGCGCTCGCCATGCGAGAAAGCTGCGACACGCCGGTCGGCAACCTCCGTCAGACCCAGGCTCGCGATGAGCTTCTCCCTGCGTGTCCGCAGCGTCGCTTCCGGAACCCCTTGCAGGCGGCCGAAGTAATCGATGTGCTCGCGCGGCGTCAGCCGCGGGTAGAGTCCTCGCGAATCGGGCAATACGCCGATGCGGCTCTGAACGCCGAAAGGATTCGTCTTTACATCGAAGCCATCGACACTCGCGGTACCCGTGTCGGGCGACATGAGGCCCGTGAGCACGCGCAACGTCGTCGTTTTGCCGGCGCCGTTCGGGCCCAGGAGCCCCGTCACGCAACCGTCTTCAGCGCGAAAGCTGACGTCGTCGACCGCCTGCACGGAACCGAAATGCTTGCACAGTCGTTGGACTTCGATCATGGGTTCGCTCCACCTGTCCGGTTCGTGAGAAATGGCGGCCTGCGCAGGCTGTCGAGGCAGGACGTATCGAGTGCGCCCGCATCGGCGGTGTCCATGAACTCTCCAATCAGCCTGGGCACACAACCGGCAAGACTCGTCATGTGGCCTGTGCCGGGTACAACAACATGCCGTGCTTTCGGCAGGGAGTTCGCAACCTCCTTGCCGTGAAAAGGAGGAGCGACCGGGTCGAGGTCGCCCGAGAGCACGAGCACAGGCTTGTCGGACATCGGTGGCTTGTAGAAATCAGGGTTGACCTCCGCCCTGGGCCAGAACTCGCAAGGCTTGAATAACGTGTCGAGCTGCGTCGTGCCTAAGAATGTTCCGCTCGCTTCACGGATGGCGTCTTCGCGTGTGAAGCGCGGCGCGTCCTCTGAACAATAGACCGACAGGAACGCGCCTTCACCGGTGCCCGCAGGAGGCGGACCGTCGAGAAGACGGAGGCTCAACAGTCCCTGGAAGTCGCCACGCGCGGCATCGCTGAGCACCAGCGGAAGCATCGAGGCCGTCGTCGGCGTATAGAGCGCGTAGAAGATCGTTTGAGCGATAAACCCGCGCGAGATGGCGGCTTCTATCGCGCCGCTCGTGCGCGGATGCGTGATGCGAACTGTTGGTTTGTCGCCTGCTTGCTTCAGGACGGCATTCACGGTCGCGCCGACATTGGTGAACCGCCGCGCGCAGGCCGGTTCCGCGGCGCAGTCGGCGATGAGGCGGTCGAGAGCGCGCTGGCCGTCGCGCGGCATGTGGAGCGCGATCGGCGTATCGATCGGCGCTGCCGAGTCCAGCACGGCGGTGCGCACGGACGCTTCGTGGCGAGCCAGGTAGACGAGGGCTGCGCGCGTGCCGTAAGACGCGCCCCAGAGATTGATCTGGCTGTAACCCAGGTGGCGCCGCACGTCGTCGATGTCGTCCATCGCCGGCGCGGTCGTATAGAAGCGCGGATCGGCGTCGATATTCACGAGGCACCTGCGGAGCCGGTCGACCGGGTACTCGATCATGGCTGCAAGAGCGCGCTCGGGCGGCTCGCAGTCGAGCGGATTCGACGCCCCGGTCCCGCGCTGGTCGACGAAAACGATGTCGCGATCGGATTGGAGCTGCCGGAACATCGGAGTGAGGCTCTCAGCCATCGTGGCCGCGCCGCCGACCGGTCCACCGAAGAGAATGAACAAGGGATCCGGTTTCGGATCGCGGCGCAAAGCCCGCGCGACGACGATCTTCAAATCGATCGTGCGGCCGCCCTGTGCGGCGCGATCCTCGAAAACCTTAAGCGTGCCGCAGTAGCTGCCGCGCGGCCCTTCGCCGGTTCCGCAGAGGTGCAGACGATCGACGCCCCAGCCGCCACCGGTGCCTGCAAGGTGCGAACACGCACATAACGCGAGCACAACTGTGATGCCGGCCAAGACTGATTTCAGTGTTGCGCCCTTCATCGTTGGTTACTCCTCGGAAAACCCTGGTTCGCTTCGCGCGCTTCGCCAATGGCCGAGTCGATAACAAATGTGCTGGGCGCACAGGAACGCGATCCAGAGCGTGTTTAGCGCCCAATAAAATCCGAAGCCTCGGATGAAGCCTCGAGTCGCGTTATCGATAGTTCGCGCGAGCTCGACGGGCTCTGCGCTCGCCGCGACAGCATCACGCACGACGACGAGTGGCGCGCTTTCAAGAATCGGATAGAGCAGTGCCACGCATAGAACGTTGCTGACGAGGCGCACCACCGATGGGACCCAATTCAGATCCGGCCGCACCAGGCTGAAGGCCCGTTGGCCGGCGCCGAGCACGAGGATTCCGAGGAGAAAAAGCTGCAAGCGCTGCCAGTGGGGCGCGAGTTCGAGAGCGCCGGCCGCCGGCCCCAACAGCAGCGACGGCACGCCGGGCCATGCGCTCCACCAAAGACCCCACGCCAGCGCAACGACGCCAAAGAAAGCCAGGCCCGAGGCCGAGTACCACCGGGGCACGTACTTCAGATACGGCGTCCAGAAGAGCCAGGTCTCGGGCGCCCCACGCTGTCTCTTGCCGGATCGTCGTAGAAAGAAATCGACGCCCGCGAAAACCGGCGTGATTACCGTGAAGAGAACGAGCATCGTGACGACGAGCTGACGCACGAGTGACATGAAAGAGGCTCCGGTGAGAATCGTGACGACGGAACCGATGACGATATTGAGTGCCAGGACGAAAAGCAGAACTCCGATGTAGACAGGGAAAGCCTCCGCGCTGATCAGTCGAAACGGACCGACGGCGAAACTCGGGCCGGCCTTTCCGTAGCGGGTCGCGACTGTGAAAGGGTCGCCGAACTCCGTCAGGACAGCTTCCTGCTCGGACTCCTTGAGCGCGCGGCCAAGCTCGGCGGCACGCTCGTTCATCTTCGACTCGAGATGTCCGCGCAGCTCCGCGAGAATGTCACGCCTGTCGGAGCCTTTCGGCAGATGTATCCGGACGGCCCCTACGTAAAGATCAAGCAACGTCATTGTGTATCTCCTGCTGACGAATCCGACGGATCGCCGCGTCGATGCTGTCCCATTCCTCGAAAAGATCGGCGAGAATCCGTTTCCCCTCGGGCGACAGGCGATAGAAGCGCTTTTCGCGCTCGTCTTCTTTACGCCATTCGCTCACGAGGAGACCCTGCTTCTCCAGACGCCTGAGCATCGGGTACAGCGTGTTCTCCTCGATTTCGAGACCGATTTCGGCGAGTGCCTTTCGAAGCGAGTAGCCGTAGCGCTCAACCCGCAGCTGGGCCAGCGCGGCGAGGACGAGGCTGCCGCTGCGGAGCTCAATCCGAAGATTTTCTAAGAGTTCGGCGTGGGTTGGTCGTTCAGGCATAATGAGTTATATACACTGTGTAAAACACAGTGTATATAAGCGAGGGTATCTCCGCAACCTCAAAGATTGGTAGTAGGAAGAATCACAGGAGAGATTGTGCAGCCGATCGGCGACGACTTACTGGTGCGCCATCACGGCTCGCATCTGAGCGTCCGTATCCACAATGAGCTCGCCGGACACATCGACAACCACATCGTGAATCGTGCCGGTGAATTCAAATGGCGTGTTGTACTCCGGGGAAACACCCGAACACGTATCGCGGCCGACAGACAATCCTTCGGTAATGCCGATATCGAGTGGAATCGTCACGGACAGGTCATCTTCGCCCGCCAACTTGCCGTTGATATATAACTGCGCTCGCCCCGGCGCCCCCTTGCCTTTCGCGATATCGGGCTTGCCGGTTGGTTCAAACTCGAAGCGCAGCTCGACGGCCCCGTCGGGTACATTCTGCCTGGAGGAAATTAAAAATTCTTTCGAACCGACATAGTTGTACGCGTAGTGCAACTTCTTGTCTTTGACGAACAGGCTGAATCCACCAGAACTACCCCCCTGCGAGATGACGACGCCTTCGGCTCCGCCTTTTGGAATCTCGACGTGCGCTGTAATGCTGTGCGGACGGTTCAGGACGTTGACCGCTACTTTGCCGGGGATCGTGGATGTTCCGGGGAAGTACTGGTACCTCTTGCGCTCTTTCGTCAGCTTCGGACGAGGGTCGGCCAGGCGTAAAGTGAGACGGCTATCGATCGGAAGTACGTTGTACTTGCCCGCTTCCACGTACCACATTGCAATCATTTCAATCAGCTTGTCACGGTTGCTGCCGGCCAGATTCTTTGTCTCGGAGTAGTCCTCGTTCAGGTTGTAAAGTTCCCAGCCCGTGGCATCGAGTTCCCGCAGTTTCTTCTCGTCTATCGGCGTGCCGAGAGCAACCGTCGCCTCCTTAAACGATGGGCCCGGATAGGGACACACCGCGCGCCAGCCATCGTGGTAAAGGGAACGGTGGCCGAACATTTCAAAATATTGAGTGACATGCTTCGTTGGAGCCTTCGCGTCGTCGAAGGTATGTTTCAAACTCAATCCCTGAATCGGTGATTGCGTCACGCCTCGGATCTGCGGGGGAGCTTCGATATCCAGGCAGTCGAGCACGGTGGGCAGCATGTCAATGCCGTGTGCGAACTGATTGCGAATTTCTCCTTTGGACTTGATGCCTTTTGGCCAGTGAACCAGAAATGGATCGCTGACACCACCCCGATAGGTTTCGCGCTTCCAGCGGCGGAAAGGCGTATTGCCCGCGAAGGTCCAGCCCCACGCATAGTGATTGAAATATTTGGGACCGCCAAGCTGGTCGATGGCTTTCAGATTTTCTGCCAGCGATTCAGGCACGTTGTTAAAGAATTTATTTTCGTTCACAGAACCCGTCGGTCCGCCTTCGGCACTGGCGCCATTGTCGGAGATCAACATAACGAGCGTGTTGTCCAACTGGCCGATGCGCTCGAGGAAGTTCATGAGTCTGCCGATGTGATGGTCGGTGTGCTCCACAAAACCTGCAAACACTTCCATCATGCGGGCGTAGAGTCTTCGTTCGTCAGCCGACAGGCTGTTCCAGTCCTGCACGTCGGGATCATGGCGGGAGAGTTCGGTCCCCTTCGGCAGGACTCCCGATTCGAGTTGCCGCTTGTGGACACGCTCGCGGAAGGCGTCCCAACCGTCGTCAAACTTACCCTTGTACTTGTCGGCCCATTCTTTCGGAACATGGTGAGGAGCGTGATGCGCGCCAGGGGCGAAGTACACGAAGAATGGCTTGTCGGGAGCCACTTGTTTGCAATCCGCAACGAACTGGATCGCTTTGTCCGCAAGGTCTTCGGTCAGGTGATAACCCTGCTCCGGTGTTTTCGGTGGATCCACCTGATGATTGTCGTAAATGAGGTCGGGATAGTACTGATGCGTGTCACCACCCAGAAATCCGTAGTAGCGCTCGAAGCCTCGACCCAGTGGCCACCGGACATAAGGACCAGCGGCGCTTACTTCGTTTGCCGGCGTCAGGTGCCATTTGCCGAGGCAATAGGTTGCGTATCCATGCTGCAGGAGAATCTCCGACAGGAATCCATTTTCAAAAGGGATGACGCCGTTCGAACCGGGATAGCCTTCCGCTCCCTCTGTGATGCACGACATGCCATTGGAATGATGGTTACGGCCTGTTAGAAAGCATGAGCGCGATGGCGAACACAGCGCCGTCGTGTGCATGTTGTTATAAAGCAGTCCATTCTTAGCGAGCCGGTTGATGTTGGGCGTGTTGATGGGTGAGCCGTAACAGCCCAGCTGGCCAAAACCCGTATCGTCCAACACGATGAATAGTACGTTCGGCGCGCCCGGCTTAGCCCGCAAGGGCTCGGGCCACGCGGCGGTGGATTCAGCAATCGTGCGCCCCAGCACGCCGGGAAATGCAGTTCCCGTCTTGTATTCGACCAGTTCGTTGCCGTTCGCGCCGGCCTTCTTTGAGTGTTTCCGATCATTCGATTTAGCCATTGCTAAGACTTGCGCACGGTGAGAAGGAAAACGATGCGGAGAAATCCCGTGGTCTCATTCGCTAAATTACCGGGGGAGCGCTAAAGAGGTGAGCTGTCAATGTAAGTGCATCTAGAACTCCCGTCGGGTTACCGGAATGGTTGAAAAGGCGCTGCCGGTGTATCTGAGGCCAATCATGAAAATGTCTTCGAATTCTTCACTGTCTGAAAAAACGAAAACCGCGCCGGTGAAGTTCGTTGGAATCGTTGGAATCAACTCGTTAAGGAACTTTGCGACCTGAGATCTGGCGGGAATCTGAATCGTGGTCTTACCTGCCAGCTCTCCACTGATAGTCTCTGCGAAGACTATGTAAGTCTTCATCGCGCCGCTGTGATTGGCGATGGCAATGCCCAGCTGCGACCCATTCGTCTGATCAGCGAGCAGTTGCCCGATGGTGGCTGCGGGGGAGGAGAAGACCGTCGCCTCGGACAATACCTGTCCTGACGACGAGTAGTACGTGTAGAGGATCTGGGCCGTCACGGGGCTGCTACAAGTCAATGTCGCGTACCCGCCCTTGAAGGCCTGGGCAGCCGTCGTCTTGCGGATATCCCAACCGCCTGCAGGCAACGAAAACGCGAGTCGCGCCCCGTCGCCAAAGCCCGTCACGGTCAGTCCGTACAGAGTCCAGGTGCAACTGACGACGGTACTGCTATCCGTAGCGACCATGGTGGTCGATCTATAGTACGAACCATCGTTAAACTTGCCGTCGGCGAATTCGGCGAAGACGTGACTAGTGGAGGCGTTGTCCGTTACCTGGGCAGACAGTGAGGGAAGCGCCAAAACACCAAGTAGAAAGATTCGACATAAGCATCGGATTATCATGTGTCCACCCTGATTATTTTGAATTAACGATCGTTGCCATCTATGAAGTAAGGCGGAAAATGTCGGCCAAAGCTGTAAGCTCTGAAAAACATGTCCGGCCCAGGAGCCAAAGCTGCAATTGATTGACGTGCTAGACTCCCGCCCCAACCCCATGAGCTAGCGATTCCGTGGCGGACTTAAGGTCGCGCGCAAGGCTCGAGGAATCGCGTGAATCCAGAGCAGTGGAAGAAAATCGAACAGATCTATAACGAAGCGCTGGAATACAGTCCTGAGGCGCGAAGCTTTTTCATCGCGAAGGCATGCGGCGAGGACAAGGAGTTACGGCGTGAAGTTGAATCGCTGATCCAGGCGAATGCCGGCGAGTTTCTCGAACTGCCCGCGGCCGAGTTCGCAGCAAAGGCCATGGCTCGTTCCGTGTCGGCAGCTGGAACTGAGCGCTTGCAACCCGGCACGAAGTTCGGGCCATACCAAATCACTGCCCGAATCGGCCGCGGCGGCATGGGAGAGGTTTATCGGGCCACCGACACTCGATTGCAACGCACCGTGGCCGTCAAAATCCTCCTCGAAGCGTTCTCGACTGATTCTCAACGCCGGGAGCGTTTCGAACGCGAGGCCAGAGCGATCTCTCGTCTGAACCATCCCCACATCTGCACGCTACATGACGTTGGCGAACAGGACGGTATTTACTACTTCGTGATGGAGTTCGTCGAAGGCGAAACTCTCGCCTCCAGATTGAAGCGGGGTCCCCTTCCATTGGATCAATTGTTGGAATATCTCATCCAGATTGCGGCGGCGTTGGAGGAAGCGCATCTCCAGGGTGTGGTGCACCGAGACCTGAAGCCGGAGAACATCATGCTTACCAAGTCGGGTGTCAAGTTACTCGACTTCGGACTGGCGAAATTGAAGAGTGATAAGGCGGCCGTGTCGGGCATGTCTCCGGTATCGAGTCGAGACCTGACGCTTACGACGCAAGGCACTATTCTCGGGACCCTGCAGTACATGGCTCCGGAACAGTTAGAGGGGAAGGATGCGGATGGGCGGACCGATATCTTTGCTTTTGGCGCTATCGCCTATGAAATGGTCACTGGGGAGAAGGCTTTCGAGGGGAAGAGTCAAGCGAGCCTGATTGCGGCGATTATGAATCAGGAGCCACAACCAATGACCAGGCGAGAGGCGCTGGTGCCTCCGCTGGATCAGATCATTCGCAAATGCCTGGCGAAGAATCCACTGGATCGGTGTCAGACGGCAGGAGATCTGACGAGAGAAATCCGTAGGCTCACTTCCAGGCGTCACGCCTGGCGACCCAGCCTTTGGAGCACTCGATTCAACAAGCGTTTCGCGGTCACGTCTCTCGTCGTTTTTCTCATCGTGGCGGCACAAGGCGTCAGAGCGCATCTCTCGGGAGATCCATTTATCCTGATCTACCTTGTCGCAACCCTCTTGGTATCGTCGTTCTTCTCGCTCGTCATCGTTGCTTTTCAAGGTCAAAACCAAAAGCACATGGCTTTCGCCGCGTTTTTCATTCTTGGCACCCTCGTCGCAGGCGCCGTATGGTGGCGATACATCGACTTACAGTACTACCTCAGCGATCCTGTGAATCTTCATAGGCCGGCGGGGTTCTGCTACGGTCACTGGGGTTTCATTCCTTACTTTACCCTCCTGGGTAGCTGGATCGTTTTCATGACCTATCTGACGTACTCGCACACGCGTGAGGGAATCAACAAGGAAAACCAGAGGCCAATCCTCATCGCATTTACCATTCTGATCGTTTCGCTTTTCGGGTGCAGATTGGTCTGGGAGAGCATGGAGAGCAAAGGGCTGGAACGGCTTCGACAAGATCCAACGATTGAACTCAACTGTTCGACCTTGAAAAAGTAAATCCACTCACTGACACCGCGGAATATCACTTACTCTCCCGATTTCCAGCGGTGATTTCGCGGTACAGCCATGCCTTGGCCAGCCTCCAGTCTCGGTGGACAGTGAATGGAGAAACCTTCAGTACTTCTGCCGTTTCCTCGACCGTAAGTCCCCCAAAAAATCGCAATTCCACAACCCGACCTTTGCGCTCGTCCAGTTCTGTCAGTCGCTTCAATGCGTCATCAAGCGCCACGAAATCCGATTCTTGATCGTCCGAGAAGACGTTTGCGTCGTCGAGTGGTAGCCGTATGGCGCTACCCCCGTGTTTTTGATTTCCGCGGGAACGAGCGTAGTCGACCAGTATTCGGCGCATCATCTGAGCCGATACCGCGAAAAAATGGGCACGGTTCTGCCAGCGCACATTCTTCCACTCCACAAGCCGCATGTACGCTTCATTGACCAAAGCACCCGTTTCGAGCGTTTGTTGGTGCCGTTCGCCAGCCATGTATTTCCGAGCCAGCCGACGCAGTTCGGCGTAGACCAAGGGGGTGAGTTCTTCGAGAGCGAATTCTTCGCCATCACTCCAGGCTTGCAACAGCAGCGTCACATCATGTCGAGAAGGAGTCGGCACGCAAGACGCATCTTGCGTTACGAAGGCCGCTTTCACCAGCGAATTTTGCCGAAACTCTCGGATTTCGTGAGGACGTAACGCCGCTTCCCTTCGTCAACGGGACCTCAGCCGCGAGCGCCGCGCAGCCGTAGCCGAGGAGAAATCCCATAGTTTCGCTCGTTTAATTACCGGGAGAGAATGTTCACAGCGGCTGCGGTGTCGACCGCTTGCTTTCCTTTCCTGGAGTAGCTCATCGCTGGAAATTGATCCGCTGCCTCAGCAGCTGTCAGGTTTCGGTTGTCGCGCAGATTCCGGTTTGCTCCTTTGTCGAGAAGGAACTGAACGAACTCTGTCTTTCCCGAAATGGCGTGTCTCCATGGAGCCCTCGGGAGTTGGGATCTGCGCCGTGATCCTTCAACCAATCGATCAGCGGCAAGTAGTTATTAATCACGGCGAGTTGAAGCGGCGTGTTCCCCGCCGTGCCGGGGCGATTGATGCTTCCTGGATCTACGCTCACCATGTCGCGTATCCGCTGCATTTCCTGTTGCTGTTCTTTGGAGTAGCTGCACCCGGATACAACGATCCCGATCAACACCAACGCCAGGCATGAACGCGAACCAGCCATCGCGGTAATCCTAACTCGAGTGACTACAGTTTCGGCAAACAGTACAACGGGCCGCCGTTGGGCGCTGTCGATAGATCGAGAAGGAAGTTCTCTTCCGGTTCCCCCAACCGCAGACGCGCGGCGCGTCGCACTTCGGAGAACAGATAATCCGAACAGTGAATCACGACAGGGCGTCGCGGTTCGGTACTCAGAAAATGGAGAAAGGCTTCGATGGGCTCGGACCTCTTCTCGAATTGACGGTACTTCGACGTCCAAAGGTATGCGCTGTGGTGTATTCCAATAACGAGGAAGCACGCGAGAACAACCCGGTGGCGGCCGGTGCGTCTATACAATGCGATCATCGCAATGGCCACAATGAGTGAACATCCGACTGCCGCCAGGTACTGATGCCGGCTCGGGACTGTAGGCATGTACGTCAGGAAGCTGTAGGGCAATAACGACGTCACCATCCACAACAGCGCGCCGGCAATCAGTGACAGCCTTTGTTGGTGCTTCGCGCTATCGCGCTCGCGCTTCGCGTGTTGGTGCTTCGCGCTGTCGCGCTCGCGCTTCGCGTGTTGGTGCTTCGCGCTATCGCGCTCGCGCTTCGCGTGTCGAAATCGTGCGGCGAACAAAAGGACAAGTCCCACCCAGCCCCACACCCAAAGCCCCCGGCCTGTGCTCAGAACGGCTGTTTTGATGAAGCCGGCTTGAACTGCGAAAGTGCCGTCTGAAAAATGATGATTCTGCGCCTGACCCTGGAAGATCCAGGCCACATAGGCCAGCGCGACGACGGCGAATGGTATCAATCCCACGAGCGTGCGGCGTCGCTCGGCCTTCTCAAACCATGCGATGAGCATCATCAACGGAACCGCAACGACCGCGGACTCCTTGGACAGCAGAGCCAGCGCGAACGACAGCAGCATTGCCGGCCAGAGCAGCACCGCTCTTCCTTTTCCATGAAGCCATCGCAGCCATAGCAGCAGCGTGATCAAAACGAAAGTAAAGACCAGCAACTCGGGCAGGGAGGCGTACCAGACGACGGCTTCGTGATGCCGTTCCTGCAGCGCGAACACCATCGCCGTCAGAGCGCTGAGTTGCCAGCCGATCGATCGCGCGCTGCCGAGGCCATAAACCAGCAGGCTGTTGAGCGCGTGCAGCAGAATGCTGGAGATTCCGAAAGCAATCGGGGAAAGAGGGAAGAGCCAGTCGGTCCAATAGGTCATGACAATCGACGTCGCGCGATTTCGAAACAGCGGATCTTCGAAGAGGCGCGGCCATTGACTGATGGAACCCAGGTTTCTGGCCAGAGTGATCTGGAGGTAGTCGTCCGGCAGGAATCGCACCGCGAGGAAAGGGATGTACAACAGAAAACTCAGCAGGACGATGCAAAGCGCGACGTATCGAGAAGGCTCACGCAGAGCCTCCATTGAAAGCACAGGTTTGATCAACGTCAGTAACTCCGGGTGTAACCGTTAGGCCGCTCCTGACGTATTGGTTGTTCGCAACACACAGGGGCGGTGTCGTCCTTAATCCGATGCAGCCGCTTCTACACAGGGAATCGGGGGTTGCAGCCCCCGGTTCCCAAAAATCCCTAAAATCCTACGCGACCAGAGCGCCGGCGAGGCTCTCCCTGGGACGAAGTTCTTCTGTTGACATTGAAAACCCGCGAGAAAAGTTGGCAAACGTTATCACGCTAGTGCATCGCGGTCAATCCGGGCGGAATTTTTCGAAGAATCAGAAGTAAATCTGGAGCCGGGTGACCAGCTTCCAGTAATGGCTCTCTCCGTCAATTGGTGTGCGGGCCGCGTCGCTCAATGTCTCGCGGATGCCGTTGAACTGAACCTTCACGTAGCGGTTCGCATGCCAGTTGATCCCCAGCGTCCATGCGCGGTCTTCGTTGCCGATGACGTTTGCAGCGCGCGAACTGCGTGACGGGGCGGCTCCATCCGAAGACACGCTGCCGAAGTGGATCGCTTCATAGCGTGCGGCGACTTCGATCAGACCGAGCTGCCTTCCCGGAATGAGCGACTTCAGAAACCCGGGCCGGCTTGCATTATCGAGTCGCCCAATCACGGGCTGAACGGCGCTCACATACCATCCGCGCGTTTTCAGCGCAGGCAGGTCCTCACCGCGCAGACCCTGATCGATGCGGTCCTCGCGAGCATCCATGAACTCGCCCTGCAAGGACGTCGATCCTGCGACCATCTTCAACTCCGCTCCCCGACGTATACGAGTTCCTTTGGCATACATTCTCGGGAAGAAAACCTGATTGGACGCCGTCACGCCAGGCAGGCTGCTCAATCCCGTCGCGAGATCACTGTGAGTGAAGGCCGCGCCCACGCTGAGATGCCGGACCGGCGGCGTCGAAATGGAGAGAAGCTCGGTGGGCTGAATCACAACGCGGGCAGCGAGTGTCCGGTTTCCTCCGGGCAGAGTCTCATCCACTGCCGCAAAGTCCTCGATCTCGGAATTTCTGCCATCATGCCGGAAGACTCCGGCTGCATACCGGATTTTGCTTTCCGACGTCTCGCCGAGAACCATGGCTCCCGTATCGCGTCCGGGCGCCACGATGCTTCCGATGCGCGAGCGCTGTACGAAGTCCAGTTCTCCGGAATCCGTCAGTTGATCAAGCCCAAACGGGATTTTGAAACGGCCTGCCTGCAGTTGAAATGAATTGAACCGCTGGTACCTGAGAAACACGTCCCGAAACTCGGGATCGCCTGTTCTGGTCTCCACACGGGCCGAATAAGCAAAGTCGCGGAACAGCGTTCCGTCTACGCCAAACCTCACACGCTTGGCCTGAATCGTTTTCGCCTGAGCGGAGAACTCGGGCCTGAAGGAGTTTAGATCCAGCTGGAGTTTCATTCGCGGATTGATACGCAGCCAATCGCCCACGCGAATCGATGGCGGGCCGCCATCGACATCAACCGGTTCCTGAGCCAACACGGAAGGGTGCGTCCAACATGTCCAGCAGAACACTGTGACGAAGCTCAGGGCCCAGGCCCTCAGCGGGAGAACATGATTTCCCATCGCGATATTCCCTGGATGTAAAGCCGGGCGGACCATCCGCTGACGGAGTCGGTTTCGCCTTCTTCGAGGCCCATGACCTGAGGATAGAAGCCGGCTCGGAAGCCGATGCTTTCGCCGTCCAGTAGTTTTACGGGAGCGCTCCACGTCGATGGCTCATCGAGGCGTGTGGCATAGCTGATGTAAATACCTTCCTGCAGCCATCCGGTTTCGCAGCATGCGCGGTTCATCAGTACGACGTACTTCTCCAGGTACTTATTCCAATGAACGGCCGGCCCCCAAAACGACGTGGCGTCTTCGAACTTCCACGAATTCGTTGCAGGGTAGATCGCCGTCACGCGTCCGCCGAGACCGGGTTCATTCCAGCCGCCGTCGCGAAATTTCCAGACAGCGCCGGCCGGTCCGAACCGGTCTTCATAGCCCATCCGTGCGACAGCCACACCCTGCTCATCCATCGGTCCGCTGTAATTGGAAAAGAGGAAGTAAAAGTAGCGGCGCTCCGGGTCGGGAACAACAGAGAAGTCGCCGTGGCCGCCGCCGAAATATCCATTGGCTGCCTTGCAATCCATGATCTCGCCGGACTTCAGGACGATGCCGAGATCGGTCAGCGTTTTGCCGCCATCAAAAGAAACCGCCGCGCCTATTTCCGGCGCGGTCAGAATCGAATCGTTGCAAAGCCCGATGGGTTCGTGGTGATACCAGACAAAGAGAACGCCGTCACTGTCCATCCACGCGGACTCTACCCAAACCGGATAGTGGTCCAGTATGTCGCCCTGGACCGTTACGCTGGTCCAAGGTCCGAACTGATCGCGGGCTTCGCTGATCATTTCTGGCATTCCAATGGAGCTGAACAGCTTCAGTTTGCCGTCGGACCAGAATGCGGGGCTGTTGCCGTCGATTTTTGTGGGAAATTCGCGCTGCGGCACGCGACGCAACTCTGCGTGCTGCGCCGCTGCCGGCGTGACAAACACGACTGAAAAGAGGAACGCAAAGCCTGCGCCCAGGTATTGCTTCCTCAGCGATCCAAATAAACCCATTCCAACATCCGACCTTCCCCCGAGAGCCCTGGACAAAATGACCTGTGCGGTTCGTTTGAAAACCTCTCCCGCCTGTGCGTTCCATTTCTCTTTACGCCCATGCGCGCGAGAGGTTACAAGCTTCTTCGTGCCTGTCCGGTATGATTCACCGACTCGGGAGTTGGTCACATCTCATGACACGCAGTTCGATGGCAGCCGGAGTTTTCATTCTGGCTTTTGCGCTTCAAGCCCTGTTCGCCATACCAAAGTTGTCGGCGACCGCTGACGAAGCCGTTCATCTGTCCTCTGGTTACAGCTATTGGCAAACCAGAGACTTTCGCCTCGAACCGGAGACGCCGCCAACGGCGAAACTTCTCGCTTCGCTGCCCTTGCTGTTCATACGCCCGATGATCGACACATCCGGCGAGCTTTGGGAAAAGGGAGAAGCGGCGCAAAGCACATATGGTTTCGTTTTCCTTTATTCGAACAATGCGGATCGCTTGTTGTTTTGGGCTCGCATCCCGATCCTTGTGCTTGCAGCGGCAGGCGCGGTCGTGGTTTTTCTGTGGGCTCGCGATCTGTTCGGACCTCACGCAGGCGTCCTTGCAACCGGTCTCTATTGCTTCTCACCCAATATGCTCGCCCACGGAATGCTGGTCACGAGCGATGTCCCGGTAACGGCATTCACGACTCTGACCCTGTATCTCTTCTGGAAGAGCGGCGATCAGGCTTCGTGGTCCAGAGATCTCGCGACCGGCCTCGCTCTCGGCGCCGCAATGACTACGAAGTTTTCCGCCGGGCTTCTGCCGATCATCCTGATCGTTCTTTCAATCGCGCGGTTTCGGCGGCTTGCATTGAAGAAATTGACTTTCATGGCCATCGGCTCGCTCTTCTTCATTGAAGCGGCATACCTGTTCTCCGCATCGCCATTGCTCTACTTCCGTCATCTGAGCGCCGTGAACGCTTACGTAATCAGGGATTATCCAATTTATCTTCTGGGCCAACTCCAGCCGGGAGGGTGGTGGTATTACTTTCTGGCTGCTTTTGTGTTGAAGGCTTCTATCCCGACTCTCATCCTGATTCTGTTGGCGTTGATTCGCTTGGTCGCGGGACCGATCCAGTGGGGGGAAACCATACTGCTTGCCGGCATCGGGGCGTATTTCATCGCGACGTCAGTGGTTGCCGGTCAGATCGGAATTCGTTACCTCCTTCCGATCTTCCCGCTGACATTTATATGCGTGAGCCGCCTTGTACCCGACCTTCTCGCGCAGCGCGTGGGCAAAGTTGTTCTTGCCGCGCTGCTCGTCTGGAGTGCGTTTTCCTGCCTCCGGGCATTTCCGAATTACATCCCATACTTCAATGAACTGGCCGGCGGAGCGTCGCGAGGAACGGAGTTCCTGGACGATTCGAATGTCGATTGGGGACAAGGCATCAAGCAGGCCGCCGAATACGTGCGCGACCGCCGTCTCGATCGAGTGACGATGTATTCCTTCTCACCCCTGGATAATCCGCAGTACTACGGGTTGCCGCGGAACCTCCTGGCGGCCGAAGTTCGCGACCGGTTAATCGGCAAGCGTCCCGAGCCAGGCGTATACATCATCAGCGCGCATAAAGTGATTCGAATGCGCCAAATTGATCCGGCCTGGAGGATGTATAAGCCGGTAGATCGCATTGGCGAATCGCTCTGGGTGTACGAATTCTGAAAAGCGGAAGGTGAGTTCACTTCGGTAACCTTTTCTCACTTTAACAGTCGTGATTACCTGCCGTCGCGCGAAAGGAGACTTATGCAGTTCATCGAAGAGTTCGGTCATGACGTCCGGTCGTCCGTGCGGTCACTCCTCCGCACTCCGGGTTTTGCGATTGTCGTGATTCTCACGCTGATGCTGGGGATCGGAGCCAACACGGCAATCTTCTCGATCGTGAACGGCGTCATCCTTCGGCCGTTTTCATATCCCAATCCGGATCAATTGATGTATTTCACCACGCAGTTTCCGGGACTCGGGTTTGAGCAGTTCTGGGTATCGCCTCCCGAATACATGGAGTTCCAGGAGATCAACCGGTCGTTCCAGCACGTCGGGGCGTACACGACCGGCGAAGTGAATCTCACCGCTGGCGATCGGCCTCTGCGTGTGCGGTCGGCGAACGTGGACGAGCATCTGCTCAACGCGCTCGGCATCAAGCCTGCGCAGGGACGATTATTCGGCAAGGGAGAAACCAATATAACCGTAGCGCCTCCGGCGCCCGGGGCTCCACCTGCGCCTCCGCCGCCTCCTCCGCCGATCGCTATCCTGTCGCACGAGTTGTGGCAAAACGCATTCGGAGGGAAACCGATTATTGGGCAAACGGTCGAAGTGAACGGCGCGCAGCGTGAAGTGATCGGCATCATGCCTCCCGCCACTGATCTGATGGACAACCGCACCGAGATCTGGTTGCCCCTTGGTTTGAATCGGGCCAATCGTCAGAATCGCGGCAACCATTACCTGTACATCATCGGACGGCTGAAGGACGGTGTGACGACACAGTCGGCGCAAACGGAACTGGCTGCACTCATTCAGAACTGGAGCGAACGCACCGGCGCGAAGACTCATGTGTTCGCGCCCAGGGTTAAAGAGGGCGGGCACTTTCTCCAGATGAAGCCGATGCGCGATGAGATTCTGGGCAGTGTCAGCCGGTCGGTCTGGGTCTTGCAGGCGGCAGTTGGTTTCGTGCTTCTGATCGCCTGCGCGAATCTTGCAAACCTGCTTCTCGCTCGAGCCGAAGTCCGATATCGCGAGTTCGCCGTTCGACGTGCTCTCGGCGCGAGCCGCGGCCGGCTGGTCAGGCATTCGATGACCGAGGGCCTGCTGTTGTCATTGACTGGCGGCGTTCTGGGTTTATTGCTTGCCTACGCCGGTGTGCGCGGTCTGATTCGCGCATATCCTGCGACACTGCCGCGCACCGCAGATATCACCGTCGATCCCTGGGTTTTGCTGTTCACTCTTGTTGTCTCGATTGCAACCGGATTGCTCTTCGGACTGACTCCGATCACCCACACTCGCGTGAAAACCCTCGTAACGGCCCTGAAGGAAGCCGGAGCGAAGGGCGCGACCAGCGCGGCCCGTCATCATATTCGGCGTGGCCTGGTTGTCGCTGAAGTCGCGCTTTCTGTGATTCTCGTCATCGGCGCGGGACTGCTGGTACGAACCGTGTACAACCTGACCCATGTCGACGCGGGCTTCAACCGGTCGCGTCTGGTGACATTCTCGATGACGTTGCCCGGCGTCAGATATCCTCTGGCCGCGCGCGTCCAGGTGTTTCAGAGACTTCTCGACAAGCTTCGCGCCCTGCCCGGCGTTCAGGCGGCGACGGCAATGGGCGGCTTGCCGCCGAATCGCCCGCTGAACGCGAATGACACGGTCTTCGACAACTTTGTGCCGAGTCCGCAAGGGCCTCCGCAAAATGTCGACTACGACCAGCAGGTCATGTCCGGCTATTTCGAGACGATGGGCATCCCCATCGTTCAGGGCCGTGGTTTCCAGTCGACGGATGCGGGTTCGCAGGCGCTGGCCGTCGTCGTGAATGAAACGCTTGCCAACAGATATTGGGCCTCGGCTGGAAAGAATCCCATCGGCCAGCGGCTGAGAATGTGTTGCGGCGATCAGGCGCCGTGGTGGACGGTCATCGGCGTCGCCAAAGACGTCAAACAGGGCGGAGTCGACAAGAAAACCGGGACCGAGGTGTACTGGTTCCTCGATCAGTCGCTGAACATGCGGCTGGGACGCGCCGGCATCAATGGCGCGATGAATGTGGTGCTGCGCACCTCGTTGCCGCTCGCGTCGTTGTCGCAAACCATCGAACGCATCGTGCGGGATACCGACGCGAGCGTTCCGATCGTCCGCTTCCGCGAAATGGACAGCGTTTTCGCGGACTCGATCCAGCGGCCGCGATTGCTGGCTCAGCTCCTCGGCGTTTTTGCTGGCCTCGCTTTGATGCTCGCGGCGATCGGGATCTACGGAGTCCTTTCTTACATGGTTGCCGAACGGCGCCGCGAGATCGGCATCCGCATCGCATTGGGGGCGGACCGTTCGAACGTCATCGCGAATGTGATGAGGCAGGGGCTCCTGCTCACTACGATCGGCGGCGTCATTGGGCTTGCCGGCGTGTTTGGGCTGAACCGGGTGATCACGTCGCTGCTGTTCGGCGTGCAGGCAACCGACCCGGCAACGCTGGCCGTGGTCGTCGCGACTATCCTGCTCGTCGCGGCGGTCGCCTGCGGGCTGCCCGCCTGGCGCGCGTCGCGGCTCGATCCGAATGTCGTCTTGCGGGAAGATTAGGTTAAAACACGAAGGCGCAAAGGCGCCTTTGCGTCTTTGCGCCTTCGTGTTTTAACCAAGTTTAATCGTGCTTGAGAGCGGTCGCCGGATCGATGCGCGCGGCACGTCGGGCAGGAAGCCAGCATGCGGCCAGTGAGACGACCAACAGCGCGGCAGCGACTGCTGTGAACGTGATTGGATCGTCCGGACGTACTTGAAAGAGCATGCTGGTCAGCCATTGATTCAGTCCCCAGGCTCCTAGCAATCCCAACACGAGACCTGTGACCGATGCGATCAATGCTCCGCGGGCGGCGTTGCTCATGGCTTGAAACCTTGTGGCTCCCAGAGCCAGACGGACTGCCAGATCCCTGGTGCGTCGCTCCACGGTGTAGGCCACGACCCCGGCAATACCAACCGCGCCCAACACCAGAGCCAGCGTGGCAAATGCCGTCAACAGAGTTGTCTGGACTCGCGGCCGCTCGGCGTTGATTTCCATAATTCGATCCATGGTTCGCACATCGAAAAGCGGTTGATGAGGATCGATACGCTTCACAACATCACGCAGACTGGGCGTCAGATTTTCAGGCGGGACAGTTGTCCGGATTACGACTGAGAGTGCACGCCAGCCCCCTGGCGGCTGGAAATACATGGTTCCAATCGGCTCCTCGGTAAGGGCCTGCAGCCTGATATCCCCAACGACACCGATCACGGTATATGTCACGCCGTTCGCGAGTCTCACCTGCCGGTCGAGTGGGTTGCTGCCGTCCGGCCACAGGCGGCGCACCAAACTCTCGCTCAGGATGATGGCCGACTGTTTCGAATCACTCGCATCGAACAAACGCCCCAGTTTCACAGGCACCTTTATGGTGCGCAGGTACTCCGAGTTGACCCACCGCCAGAACGTCTGAATTCCCTGTTCCGGAACGTCGGCGGGCCGTTGAATGGGAACGATCGACATGCTGGTGTAGCCCCGTCCTCCCATAGGAATACTGCTTGTCATACCGGCTGAGACAACACCAGGCAGCGCCTGGATGTCCGACAAGAGAGTGTTAAAGAAGTTTTGACCCTTGTCGGGTGTGTCGTATTTCGCCGCGGGCAGGTTCATGACAACCGTAAGCAGATGGTCCGGCTCAAAGCCCACGTCCACTTTCTGCAGACGTTCAAAACTCTGAATGAGGAGCAAGGCAGCCACAACGAGGACAGTCGCGATGGTGACCTGTCCGGCGACGAGCATCAGACGAAGCATTGCTCCGGCCCCGGTCGAGCCTCTCCCGCTTTCCCGCAGCGTTGTCTGGATGTCGGCCTTTCGAGCGGACCATGATGGAGCGAGCCCGAACAGAATACCGACGGTTGTCGTCAGCACGAGCGCGAAGACGAGCACCGGCCAGTCCAGGCTCAAGTTCGTGCTGCGGGGTAACTGGTTCGGAACTTTTGTGGCGAGCCATCGAATCGCACCGGCTGCGATCAGCACACCGAAGGCGCCCCCTATCGATGCCAGAACCAGACTCTCCGTCGTGAGCTGGCGGATGAGCCGCCCGCTGCCTGCGCCCAGAGCGAGGCGGACGCCGAACTCATGCGAGCGCGCTGTGGCGCGTGTCACGAGAAGGGCAGCGATGTTGGCGCACGCGGCGGCCAGCAACAGGCCGACGGCCGACATCAAGACGTACAGACTCGTTCTTGAATCCGCGTCGACGATCCAGTCCTTGACCGTCAGCAGGCGCACGCGCCAGCCTTTGTTGGACACCGGGAACTCCTGCTCGAGCCGCTCCGCCACGGTATTCAATTCGGCGTCCGCCTGCGCAAGCGTCACGCCGGCCCGCAACCTTCCGACGACTGTGATCACGTGATTACCGCGGTTCTCCTGGGCGGGATTGATGACATAGGGCAGCCAGAGGTCGGTTCTCGCTGTATGACCCATATCCTGCGGAGCGATCCCGATGACTATCCGCGGTTCGCTATTCAAAAGAATCGTTCGTCCGATAATTCCAGGGTCGCCGCCATAGCGCTGGCGCCAGAGTCCCTCGCTCATGATGGCGACATGGTCATTACCAGACGTGCCTTCTTCAGCGGTGAACGTCCGGCCTGCGACCAGACGGATACCGGTCATGGGCCAGAAGTTTGTCGAGACCGCGTCCGCTATGACGCGCTGTGGTTCTCCATCACCAGTCAGGTTTCCTGCAACGCCACTGATCGCCGCAAGCCCCTCGAAGCTTCGCGACTGCTCCTGCCACGAGAGGAAATTCAGCGCCGAGGCCGAGAAACGCGGAATATTCAATGACGCGTTCGTCTCGAAGATCCTCACGACACGATCGGATTGATCGTAAGGCAGAGGCCGCAATAAGACCGTGTGGATCAGGCTGAAGATCGCGGTCGTGGCTCCGATACCAAGTGCAAGAGTCAGCACGACGGCTGCAGTGAAGGTGGGCATCTTGCGCAAAGTGCGCAGGCTGTAACGGACGTCGTGCATCAACATGTCGAAATGCTCCCGTGCCGCAGTGGTGAAAGTGTCCGGAAGAATGGCAAGCCAGAGAAAAGCTCTTTTAAAGAGACCATCTGTTTCCCGGTAGCGTCGTTTGAAGGCGAGTCGCATTTCGCGTTCGTATTCGTCGCGGAATGCCGCCGGATAGAGGCGCAGCAGAATGCTGTAGAACTTGTCCGGTCTCATTGGCGTCAGCCCCGCTTCTGAACCAGCCCGGCCTGTCGCGCAAAAGCCAGAGTTTGCTGAATCCGTGCCGCTTCGGCTTTCGCGACTTCTCGTCCCATGCCGGTCAACCGGTAATACCGGCGGCGTTCATCGTCTTCTTCCGGATCGGGACGTTCGTCGAGTTCGATGACGAGCCCCTGTTCCAGCAGCCGCCGGATGGTTGTGTAGAGTGTGCCCGGATTCAGCTTGAGATTGCCGTCGGTACCTGCGGCGACATCCTGCATGATCGCGTAACCATGCCGATCGCCCTGTGCAAGCGCGACAAGGATGTGGAATGCCGCCTGAGGCAGCGGAAGCAAAGATTCAGGATCAAAGTCAGACTGACGTGATGGCATGGGACTAAATATATCTGGTGTAGATATATTTAGTCAAGATAGACAATTTCGGGGGGGGGCGCTCGCACGCCCGGTTAGGGCTACGCGTCGGCGATTACGATTACGCCAGAGCCATCGCGATGGGAGTGAGGGGTTCGATCTGCATTACCTGTTTTTCATAATCGATGGACACCTTGAAGCGTCGCAGGTAATCGGCGCCGAGGATGCCGTCCACAGTCAGTCGCTGCATCAGGCCGAGATTCGTCACGGCGATTTCGACGTCTTTAAGCACGGCTTCACCGACCTGCACACTTGCAATACGCCGGAAAGTCGCGCTCACGGGTCCGGCGATGGTCGAAAGCGTCCCTGCTCCGGATTTGGCAATGCCCAGCCGATCCGCCACTCTCGCCGACAAGACGCTGCTGCTGGCGCCTGTGTCGAGCAGAAACAGGAACGGGCCCCTTTCGTTGATCATGACGGGTACTGCGACGAGGCCGGTAGTCTTGATGAACTGGAAGGCAACCGCCTTCGGGTCGTCGTTGCTGATCAGTGATCGGAGGACTTCCTGAATGGCGCGAAGCGCGTCCGGATCTTTTGCTGAAACACGGATGCGCCCCCCGCGCTCGAGCTTTTCGTATCGGTACGTGATTTTATCCTGATGAGGTTCGATCGCCGGCGATGCCAGTAAAGTCCGCTCGTCAACCGCGCGTCGCAGTTTTTCACGGGCTGCATCGCGCGCTTCGGTGTCATTCGAGTTTCTCGCGGTCAGCTCCATGCCGCCGCCTTTTTCATCCAGAAAGACGCGTTTCGAGGTTCCTTCCGGCTCTCTGGCGTTTGCATATCCGACGACAAGAACAAGGAGAGTAATAACGATCCCGAGCCCCACCTTCATAGTTCCTCCCACCGAGAGTTTTGTCCGGCGTCAGACGCGTGCACGGCACAAACCTCTCACGCGCGAAGGGCCTTTGCCAAGGGCGCTGGGGCAGGTCGATTAAATTCGGGGACGAATACTCTATTGATACTGAAACGAAACGTTGAGCGTGGTCACGACGGCAGTCGGTTGGTTGTTGATGGTGATCGGCTGGTATCGCCACTGCTTGACCGCGTCGATGGCAGGTTGAACCAGCAATGGATGTCCCGAGACGGCGGACACGTTTTCCACCTTTCCATCCCTCCCGATCTCCACGGACAGCACCACGACACCGGAAATCCGCGCCGCCCTGGCCGCGTCCGGATACTGAGGATCGACGCGGGAAAGCAGATTCGCGGCAGCAACGTCGCTCCCGATGCGTACGACAGCCGACGAGGCCGGTGGCGGTACTGCGGGCAGAGCGGGTGGCGGCGAAATGGATGTGATGAAACCGGTGGTGGGGGCTGCGGTCGTCCCGAACGGTGTTACCGTCGATTGCGCGCCCGTGAAGCTGAGCGTGATGCTGAATTCTGCAGAGTCGGTAGCAGAAATTCTCAGCGGATCTCGAAGCAGGTTCGCAGAACCGTATGAAAACGCTTTGACTGAAAAACCGGGCGCGTTCAAGTTGGTCCGCCGTTCGCCTTCGGATAATGTCACCTGGAAGGTTCCATCCGATTCCGGCACGGCGCTGGCAGAGAAGCTACCGGCCGTGTCGCTCATCGTGAAAAGCAGTCGTGGCGCCTGTGGAGCGTTGCCCTCAATGGTGACGCGGCCCGCCACATCTTTAGTGGGAGGAATTGCTATTTCGATGTTCGGCGTGTCCTTGCTGGGGATGATGATCTGTTTCGGCGTCATGGGGGGCATCGGAGTCATACGCGTCAGGTATGTACCGGGAAGAACCATTGGAAACGAGAATGAGCCGTCGGAGTTGATTGCTGCTTCCAATACATCGATTAAAGACGTGCCCATAAGCCCGACCGTTTTCGGTAACGGTGTCTGCGATCCGCCCGGACGGGTCACGCGTCCAGCGACCTTGACCCAGGGCGGCGGCGACGAGACGCCAAGTGTCATGGTGATGGGAGGCGATGCTTTGCCGGCAACGACCGTGAACGGATTTGTGAGCAGGTCCGTCGAGCCTGACGTGATCGATTTCAGGAAGTAGCCCTGCGGAAACGCGGTCCACGAGATCCGGTAATCTCCTTCCGCCGCCTGTGTTCTGAACTCTCCATTCGGTCCCGGTGTCGCGGCAGGCGTTTGTGGTCCGGTTCCTTTGAATGGAGCAAACGAAATTTGAAAACGCGGGCGCGGCCCGCCGTCTTCGACCACAAGTCTGCCGCCGATCAAGGTGGTTGGCGTAACAGGGACTTCGATTCCCGTAACGTCTTCGTTGCCGACGGCGATGCTCAAAGGTTGGGTCAGGGTTCCGGGCGCCAGGACCACGAGCATATACGTTCCCGGCCGGACCTTCGTGAACTCGAACCCTCCATCCGGCTTGAGGACACCATCCAAAGGTAAGTTTCCGGGGCTGTTCATGCTGATTCGTTGTACTACCGGCGCGGACTGAGCCGGCAAACCCACCACACGGCCGCGGACAACAACGCCTGCTGGAATCGCCATCGTGAAATTGATGTCGGAGATCGTTCTTCCCGCTGAAACTTCGATCGCGGTCGCGCCGCTCAATGCGGCGACACCCGGGTAGTAGGTCGGCTGTTCAACCAGCCCGGCCGTAATGTAGTAGCGGCTCGGTGGAATGTTTTCGAGACGGTAACGGCCGGCCGTGTCGGTTTCGGCGGAACTGACCAGCGTTGAGGGTGTATTGCCATCAGGAACTACCATCGCGCTGACGCGAACACCAGGCGCCGGAGATCCATCCTTTGATAGAAGCCGGCCCGTGACGACTCCGGGGGTCTGGGATTGAAGCCCCTGAATGAAAAGTGCGGTAATCAGCAATAGTGCTTTCATTGGAATCCTCGGCGGCAAGTATATAACTACGACACGATAGCCGCGCTTTACCGGAGCCGGACGCTGCGGATCATCTGCTCGAAGACGGGTTGGTAGGTGGGAAACTCGTCTTCGGGCGCGACGAAGACCATATAAAACAGACTCTGATAGTACAAACGAGTGACGACCCACGCGATTTCCGGCTGGCTGCTGGTGTCCGGCCGGCCGATCATGACGGTTCGCATTGCGGGCTCGCCGCTGATCAGCGTTTGTGTCTGAGCGCCGGGTACCATCCGGAGCCAGCTCGTGCCGACTCGCAAATCCACGAAGCGTGGATCGGCGGGAGGTTGATTGCGTTGTCGAAGGAACGCAATCAGGCGGTTCGTCGCCTGTTCGAGCGTGAGTGAGCGGTCCGGAAGCGAAATATCGAACAGGTCGAACATCACACCATGACTCACATCGGTACCGTTGCGTGACGCCTGAACCCCGTCTGCAGGCGCGATGATCGCGCCGTTGGGTCCGCTCCGCGTGACCTGCCAGCGCGCCGGGTGGGACAGGCGGTAAAAATCCATCGGATGTGTGTATACCTCCGGCAGCATGGCGGCAACGCCGTCCAGTGGTTCGCCGGGTTTTGGAACCGGCACAGGCAGCTTCAACAACGCCGATCGAAAGGCGCGGAAATCCGCGCTGGCTCGAGCGCGCCGCGACGGTGTCGAGAGCTTGTCGATCCTTTCGGCAATGTCCGGCGCCAGCGCCTGCGATTGCGGATGATTGAACAGGAAGGCGGGCCTTCTCGCGACATCGCTCGTTTCGGCCTCGCTGATCTTGTCCTGCAATGTGCGGAAACCATTCGGATCGAACCGGGCGTCCGCCATCAGCTGCACGGTCCTCAAACCGGCTTCGAGTTCCTGGTCTGTGTTGTAGCGCACGAACGGAGCATCGATACCGAGCGCAATGCCCAGCTTTGCGATTTCATCTCTCCATACTTCCGATAAAGGCGTGCCTGCCGCAATCTTGAGCGGCGCCTGCACCATGAGCTGGCGCGACAACTGCGCCGTTCCATGACGCGAGGCGATGTGACTGACTTCATGCGCCACGATCGCGGCCACTTCATCGTCGTTGGATGCTATCTCGAGCAGGCCCCGATTGAGGTAGATCGCGCCTCCGGGAAAGCCGACCGAATTGACGTCCTTCGAATTGATGATGCGATAACGGTATTTCATCGCAGGCAACGATCGGTTCTGCGTGACGCGATATCCGATCGAGCTGATGTAACGATGCGGGAGACTGGAGCTGGCAAGCAGCGAAAGCGACTGTTCGGCCTCTTTGGCGGATTCCGAACCGATTTCGACATCTTGTTTCAGCGAGAAGAAGTTGATGCTCTGGCCGGCTGCCAGGAGCAGAAGAGCTCCCAAAAGTACGTGCGCCATGGCCAGATATTGTATGCGGAAAAATGGGGGTCGTAGCCCTGTAAACCTAATAAATTCGGGGTCGGACGCATCGAGCTGATAAGACAAGCGTCCGACCCCTACGCCCTACGAACGGGTCGAGAGAACTCTCAGTCCAAGTCCGGCGCCAACACAAAGCGCGCCGATCAAAGCTACCAGCGGTAACTCGCCGGCGGTTCTTGGAAGCTGACGCGAATCGTCTTCATCCGATACTGCGGGAGCTGGTTCAGGCTGCTGAATGGGCTCCGGCTGCTGGTTCTGAGCGATCTGTACTTCCTGCTCCTGTACAGCCGGCTGTTCCTCTTCAATCACGACGGCCTGTTCCTGCTCAACTGCAGCCGGTTCTTCGCGAGCGGGTTCAACTATCGGTGTTTCTTCCACAGATTGCGTCGTTTCGGTCCTCGTCATGGTTGCCGTCTGTGCTACCGACGAATCCCGATCGCGGAGCGGCTCGATTGCCTCGACCGTAATGCTGCTGACGTCGTCGAGATTGGCCGAATCGGTCGCAAGCACCGGTTCGCGCGCGCGCCCCGCAATCTTCAGCGCCTGATCCTTCGGATACACGAACTCGAGCCCGAGCGTACGGCCCGGATAAAACCATTCCTTGATCGGCAGCGGGTTTCCGGGCTCCGTTTCAATGAAACTGAACACGGTATGATCCGCGGCCTCTGAACGCTCGGAGGAGATACCCATGAACATCGTCAACATCTTCGTCTGGTCCTCGTTGTAGATCTGCACAACATTCCGGGTGCTCGGTGAGTCCAGTAGCCGGATCACATAACGTGTATTCGGCTGCAGCACCATTCCGGGAACTTCAAACGGTTTGTTGACGTCGAACTTCGTTGCCCGATTCCACTCGTCGCCGCGGAGATACGCCGGCGCCAGAATCACAAGCGTCAGTATGAAGCAGCCCAGAATGAGGGCTGCGCTCTTATTAAGCGAACGCATACACTGACCTCCTGATTTGGTGAAAACCCCTACCCGTGTATATGCAGATCAGGCACCGCGGCGGCGCCGGATCGGCTAAATGCCATGGCTGGCGTGGGTTTCAGCGGGGTATGGGAAGATTATTCCGCTGGACGGGCGCGTCCGCAGGCGGGAAGTTTTGGCCGCTCCAGATGCCTATTTTTTGGAATTTTTCGTCAGTCCTACGGGGATGGTCACGGCGCCTTCAGACGCAGAGGACACGGTAGCCGCATATTTCGCCAGCACGCCCCATGTGTAGTTCGGCTTGGGCGGCTTCCAGTTTTTCGCCCGCTTTTTGAGATCGGCTTTTACATCGATCCGCCGCTTTGCCGCATCGATCGTGATTTCATCTCCATTGCGTACAAACGCGATCGGTCCGCCGTTTGCGGCCTCGGGCGCAACATGTCCGACCATGAATCCATACGTCGCTCCGCTGAATCGGCCATCCGTGATGAGCGCGACGTCTGCACCCAGGCCCTGACCGACAATCGCGCCGGACACCTGCAGCATCTCGCGCATGCCCGGCCCGCCTTTTGGACCCTCGTATCGAATGATCACGACGTCGCCCGGCTTGATCTTCCGCGCCTGGACCGCAGCGAACGCGTCCTCTTCACGATTGAAGACTCGCGCCGGTCCCGTGTGAGTCTTCTTCTCGGAGCCCGACAGCTTGATGACGCACCCTTCCGGCGCGAGGTTCCCGCGCAGGATCGCGATGCCTCCTGACTTCTTGATGGGCTTGTCTGTTTTATAGATGACCTGCTGGCCCGCTGTTTCTGCCCCCGAAGCGATTTCTTCGAACATCCGGCGGCCGGTGCACGTGATTTCGTCCTTGAGCAGGCCGCCTTCCTTCAGACGTTTCGCAAACAGCCGTTGTCCTCCGGCCTTGAAAAGGTCCACGGCGAAGAATTTTCCCCAGGGTTTCAGGTCGGTAATGATCGGAGTGCGTTTTGAAATGCGATCGAAGTCGTCGATCTTGAGCTTCACTCCCGCCTCTCGCGCAATGGCCAGAAGATGCAACACACCGTTGGTCGAGCCGCCGGAAGCCATGATTCCCGTAATCGCGTTATCAATTGATTTTCGCGTAAGGATGTCGCGTGGCCTGAGATTGCGGCGGAGAAGGTCCATCACAAGTTTGCCGGCCTCGACGCAGCCGGCGTCTTTTTTCGGATCGGCGGCAGGAATGTCGTTGAGGCCCATGGGCGAGAGTCCCAGCATCGTGCACGCCATCGACATGGTGTTCGCGGTGAACTGGCCGCCGCACGCGCCGGCGCCGGGACAGGCCTTGTCCTCGACTTCCTTTAATTGCTGAGCGTCGATACGTCCAGCCGCGCACGCGCCGATCGCTTCGAAGACATCCTGGATCGTGATCTCCTTGCCGTTTGAAAGTCGGCCTGCGGCGATCGAACCGGAGTAAATGGTGAAACCAGGAAGATTCAGCCGCGCCAGGGCCATTACCGTCGCAGGGATTGTCTTGTCGCAGCCGCAGATGCAGACCATCGCGTCGAGCAGGTGTCCCCGCACGGCGAGTTCGAACGAGTCGGCGATAATCTCGCGCGAGACGAGAGACGCCTTCATTCCTTCAGTCCCCATCGCGATCCCGTCGGTCACCGTAATGGAGTTGAACTCGACAGGAGTGCCGCCGGCGGCGCGAATACCTTCTTTGACCTTTTCGGCGAGATGCCGCTGATTGATCGAACAAGGCGTGACATCCGTCCACGTATGACATACGGCGACAAGCGGTTTCTGCAGGTCCGTATCCGTGAGTCCTGTGGCTTTCCACATCGCGCGGGCCGCAGCCCGTGACATTCCTTTTTTGATGACATCGCTCGGCAGTGACATTCCCATCTCCAAGGCAAGAATGTCCGATCCTACGCATCCGCGTTTCCCGTTTCAAGCCCATTGGCGGGACTGCGTTATGATTGCGCGCGTGAAAACGAAGTCATCGCTATGGTCCAAACTGAGGCTCACCGGCCAAAAAGAGATCGTCGTGCTCGACGCGCCTAAAGATTTCGAGGCGGAGTTCGCGGAGTTTGAAGACGTGCACATTGCGCGTCGCCTTCCTCGCGGAAAGGAGTGCTGCGATTTCGTTCTCGTCTTCGCCACGAAAATGCGCGAACTCGAAGCAGCGTGGAAGCAGATCATTCCGGCTCTGAAAACCGATGCGCTCCTGTGGGTGGCCTATCCCAAGAAAAATTCCGGAATTCAATCCGACCTGGCCGGCATGTCCGGAGGCTGGTCCGTCTATGCCGGATCTCCGTGGCAGCCCGTCGCCTCGATATCCGTGAACGACACGTGGACTGCGATCCGATTCAAATTCTCGCCCGGCCTCGAGAAGGAACGGCAGGAACGCCCCGATGAGGAAATCTGCGACGTCGACGGAACGGTGGTCGTGGATCGCGTCAATCGGGTTGTGAGCCCTCCGGCGGATCTGGCGCGGATCCTGTCCAGACATCCCGGCGCCAAAGCGTTCTTCGACAGCCTTTCATTCAGTCACAAGAAGGAATACGTCCTCTGGATCATTGAAGCGAAGAAGAAGGAGACTCGCGACCGGCGTCTGGAGCAGGCACTAGAGAAGATGGTGTCGGCGAAGAAGAACCCCTCGGAGAAGTGACGTTTACATGTTCAGATCTTCACCCACACGTCCCCATCCCGGACCTCGCACTCCCAGACCTTTGCCCGTTCTTTCTCGCGCCGGCACGTGCCGTCCTCGAGACGGACATGCCAGCCGTGCCAGCTGCAGATGACCTCGCCCGACTGCATGATGCCCTCACTCATGGGAAAGCCGAGGTGCGGGCAAAGATCTTCTATGGCGTACACTCGATCGTTCCACCGGAACAGCGCGACGTCGAGGCCCTCGACCTTCACGGCATGACCGAGGCCTTCGGTCGGCAGTTCAGTCAGGTTTGCGACTCGCACCCACTTGTCTTCCACGCGTCCCTCCAGCATCCTTGGGAACAGGGTCGTATCGTGATGTTATACTTCGAGGTCATTTTGTATCGAAAGGGAGTTCACTGAGTGAAGGTGGATGCGAAGAGCCGGGTAGCGAAGCGGATGCAGGGCGTCAAAGGCGAAGCTGCATTCGAGATGCTGGCCCGCGCCAATGAGTTGGAGCGGCAGGGCCGAAACATCATACATCTCGAGATAGGCGAGCCGGATTTCGACACCCCCGGACCGATCGTCCGCGCGGGGATCGAATGGCTGAAAAAGGGCGCCACGCATTATGCGCCCGTCCCGGGCATCTGGGATCTTCGCGTCGCAATCGCAGAGCACCTGGCATCAAGACATCCGCAGAAGATCGATCCGCGGCATGTCATTGTTACTCCGGGCGCCAAGATGACGATCTTCTCGATCATTCAGTCGATCGTCGATCCCGGTGATGAAGTGATTTGTCCCGATCCTTCTTATCCTGCCTACGAAGCGGCGCTCCGGACCGCCGGCGCGACTCCCGTAGGCGTGAAACTGGAAGAATCCAAGGCATTCCGTTTCGATCTGAACGAACTGGCGCGCCGCATCACGCCGCGAACGAAGATGATCGTCATCAATTCCCCTCAGAATCCGACAGGCGGAGTTCTGACGGCGGACGATCTCCGGCGCGTTGTCGATCTCGCCCGAAGGAATGATCTTCTGATTCTTGCCGATGAGATCTACTCCGAAATCTATTACGGGGATCGCCCGGCGAGCATTCTTGATCTTCCGGATGTGCTCGATCGCGTGTTGTTCGTGAACGGGTTTTCCAAGATTTATGCGATGACCGGATGGCGCCTCGGCTACGCCGTTGTGCCTGCGGACACATTTCCGGCGATTGAACTGTTCGTCAACAACAGCGTCTCCAGCACTGCTACGTTCACCCAGCATGCGGCTCTGGAGGCTTTCACTGCCGAGACCGGGATCGAAACGCAAAAGATGGTCGCTGAATTCCGGAAGCGGCGTGATGTGTTTGCGGATGGGTTGAACAGCATTCCCGGCATCACGTGCCTGAAGCCGCTCGGCGCGTTTTACCTTTTTCCGAATATCACTGCGACCGGACTGTCGAGCGACGAGTTTGCGAATCGGCTTCTCACTGAAGGCGGAGTTGCCGCTTTGCCGGGCACTGCGTTCGGCGAATATGGCGAAGGCTACGTTCGATTCTCGTTTGCCAGTTCTCTTGCCAATATCGACGCTGCGCTGGAGCGAGTCAGGAGATTTGTGAATTCCGGGACGGTTGCGTCGTTACCCTAATTCGGGCTCTTCAAGAATTAGGGTAACGACGCAACCGTCCCGGAATTGACCGTATGCCTAAGTTCAAAGTCCTCCTCCTGGACGGCATCGATCCGGCCGGCATCGACGTCATCAAACGTTCGACGTCCATCGAACCTGTCGTTCACGACAAGATTTCACGCGGCGACCTGATGGCTATCGTCGGCGACGCCGACGGCATCGTGGTGCGCAGCAGCACGATCGTGGATGGTGAATTGATGCTGAAGGCCGCGCGCCTGAAAGTTGTCGGGCGGGCCGGTGTCGGCGTAGACAACGTGGATATCGACGCTGCGACCGAGCGCGGCATTCTGGTGATGAATTCACCGGGCGGTTCCACGACGACGACGGCGGAGCACACGGTCGCCATGCTGTTTGCCCTCTCACGAAACATTCCGCAGGCCTACCTGACGCTGAAACATCGGGTTTGGGAAAAGAGCAAGTTCAAGGGCGTCGAACTGGCGGGCAAGACGCTTGGAGTAATCGGTCTGGGCCGCATCGGCAGCGAAGTCGCGCGGAAATGTCAGGCGATGGGCATGAATGTCATCGCATTTGATCCGTTTATCAACCCCGACGCGCATCTCTCGAGCGGTTTCGACCTGGTGGAGATCGATCGGGTCTACAAGGAGGCGGACTTCATCTCGGTTCATGTCCCGCTGACCGATACGACCCGAAACCTCATCAACGAGTCGAGCATCTCGCGCATGAAAGACGGGGTCCGTCTGATCAACTGCGCCCGCGGCGGCATCATTCATGAGGGTGATCTTTACAATGCGCTGAAGAGCGGAAAAGTCGCGGGCGCCGCCTTCGACGTTTTTGAAGCCGAGCCGAATACCGAGTCACCGCTGCTCGAACTGGATAACTTCATCGCTACGCCGCACCTCGGCGCGTCGACTGTCGAAGCCCAGCGCAAGGTCTCCGAGGATATTTGCCGGCAGGTTTCCGACTTTCTTCTGAAAAACATCGTGGATGGAGCATTGAATTTCCCACGTTTGGAGGCCGGGGCCGTCGAACGCTACCAGCACTTCGTGGATCTCGCGGCGCGGCTGGCCAGCTTCATCGCGCAGATCTGCGACGGGCGAATGCAGACGGTGTCGATCCGTTATTCCGGTGAAATATCTGAAATGAATCCGAAGTACCTCACCTCGGTCATAGTTCGCAGCCTGCTCGCGCCTGTTCTGCGCGAAGGCGTGAATCTCGTGAACGCCATGCACGTCGCAAAACAACGCGGCATCCGGATTCAGGAAACGCGCGTGCCGGCGCCGGAGAATTTTACGAACCTCATCGCGATCGAGCTGAAGACGGACCTTGAAACGCATCGGGTATCGGGAACAGTTTTCACCGACAAACTTCCCCGGATCGTGAATGTTGACGGGTATCCTCTTGAAGTTGTGCCGCACGGAAATATGATCTTCTTCACCAACAATGACCAGCCCGGCGTTATTGGCGCCATCGGAACCGTGATGGGCAGGTATAACGTCAATATCGCGGGAATGCACCTCGGGCGCGAATTCGAGGGTGGACAGGCGCTGGCTCTGCTGCTCGTCGATAAACCGGTTGGGAAAGATGTCATCGAAGAATTTCGTCAGCTTTCGAATATCCTGTCCGCCAAAGTCGTCTATGTGTAGGAACGCCGAGGTTTTCGGCTAACGTTTTATGCTCGCTCTTCTCCTGACCGTATTGCTCGCCATTCCGATTCTCACCGGGCGAGTCGTGGACTCCCGCGGCAAGCCTGTTGCCGGCGCTCTCGTGCGAATTCAAACCGAGGACGGCAGGACTACCGATCGCCAGACGGATAGCCGGGGCACGTTTCGAATCGAGGTGGGGGGCAGGTTCAGTCTTGAGGTCCGTCAGGACGGGTATCAGACCGTGCGCTCGTCCACGGTTTCAATTCCCGCCTCTTCCGACGATATCTATCAGGTTGAGGATATTGAGCTCGTAGCAGGGAATCCGACACGGGTGGAGACCGTTCTCCTGCAACTCGGTGAACTGGGTAATCCGGAAACACGCGGGGATCCGTCGCTGCGCGAGGGTCTCCCGAAATTCGATCGACTGTTCGGGTTGCGCGGCGGCGTCAATGTAACGAATGTGAATGAGGGCTGGCAGTGGCTCGCGGCTTCGGGCAACGTATTCACGAGCTCTTCCATGTCGACCTCGGTGGCAGCGACATCCGACTTTTCGGCCGAACTCGGGGACACAAGCTCGAGTGACGACGCGCTTCCGCCCGGCAATCCGACAACACACGGCACGGTTTACTACTTTCACCGCAACGATGCGCTCAACGCGAAGAACTTCTTCGACCCGGCCCACGCGCCGATACCTCCGTTCAAATATCACTTCCTCGGCGGCAACACCGGCGGAATGATTCGCCAGGGAACGTACTTTTACACGGAATACTGGGGTACGCGGATTCACCAGTCTGTCACCCGCGCCGCAACCGTTCCCAACCCCGTTCTTCTTACCGGTGACTTTTCCTCGATCGCGGATCCGGCCTGTCTGAGAGAAGTGTTTCCGGCAAATGCCGCGCCTCCGGGATGCCTCATCGATCCCGATCTCGGTTTTACTTTTCCGGGAAATCGTATTCCGCCCAACCGGCTCAGCCCGCAGGGCGTGGCACTGGCGCGTCTGTATCCGGCGCCGAATGTCTTTGACGGCTCGGTGCAGAACTATCGGGCTGTGGGCAAACTCGATACGGCAGCCGATGCTTTCGGACTTCGCTTCGACCATCGATGGACCACTGCCGACGAGGCCTTCGTCGAATATCAATTCAATCGCGACACGACCGACGATCCCTTCAACCTTCTCAGCGGTATCACTAATCTTCCGGGATTTGGTGTTCACGATGCGCTGCAGACGCATACATTCCGCCTGAACAATACTCATGTGTTCAGTCCGGCTCTCATTCACCAGCTGCGGTTTTCCGCCGGACATCTCAGGCAGCCGCGAACGATCCTCGGCGATGCGAGCGGCGCATTGCCCGCGATCCTGATGACCGGTTACTCGCACCTTGGCCACGCGACCAATCTGCCGCAGCAGCGGAGGAACCGGAGCTTCGAGCTGCTGAATGATCTTTCATGGCAGCGCTCCGGGTCGGAAACCAAGGTCGGCGCCGTCATTCGTTATCTTCCGTCCCAGGGATCGCTCGACCTGTACAGTCGCGGACAGTATCAGTTCACCGGAACAATGGAGGAAACAAGTGAGGCCCCCGAAAAGGAGGAAACAAGCGAGGCCCTCGAAAACTTCACCCGCAATGCGCTCGCGAACCTTCTGCTTGGGTTTCCGACAAACGCCCTTCGGCTGACGGGGAACACAACACGTAGTTTCCGAACCTGGACTTCGAGTTTCTACGCGCAACATGAATGGCAGCCGCTGCCGAACCTGTCCGTGAATGCCGGCCTGCGTTACGACTACCAGGCGCCGTTTCGCGAAACCAACAATCGCGTATCGAATTTCGACGTGTCGGCTGGCCGGCTGATCGAGTCGCCGAAGTCCCTTTACAACGCCGACCGTAACAATTTCGGGCCGCGAATCGGCATCGCGTGGCAGCCGTTCCGCAACATCGTCGTGCGCGGCGGATACGGACTTTTCTATGACTCTATTGCCGTGGGCGACAGCCTGTTCCTGCTTGGCCTGAACCCGCCCTTCGTTCATTTCGATGTGAGGAACAACGGTACGGTCGTCCCGGAATTCGATCTGGTCACAGCCTTCAACGAAAGCTCGGGATCCGTGCAGCCGAGCATGTTTTCCACATCGCGGGCGTTGCCCAATCCGTCGCTGCAACGGTGGGACGCCTCGGTCGATTATCCGGTCCGCCAGTTGTTCACGCTGAGTGCTTCGTATTATGGACAGAAAGGGACACGGCTGCGCCGCCAGTTGAACCTGAATCAGCCCAGCGCGGGCCCTGCCGGATCCCGCGATGAACGACGGCCGTTTCCGGCGTTCAAGAACATTTTTCAGTTCGAGACGAGCGCCTCCTCCATCGCTCATGCGGCGGAGATTCGCGTGGACAGGCGGTTCCAATCCGGAATCGGATTTGCTGCGGCATATCGGTTTTCACGTTCGATCGACGACGCTACACTCATCAGCATCCTGCCGCAGGACTCGCACAACCTCTCCGCCGAGCGCGGACTGTCCGACTTCCACATGAAACACCGGATGTTGTTTTCGGCCACATATAACGTCCCGTCGCGCGGCCCTGCCCGGATACACGCCTTGACGAGAGGCTGGCAACTGCAGGCGGTGGGGACGCTGCAGTCGGGAACGCCTCTGTCGGCCATCGTCAGCGCGGATATCGCAGGGACCGGAACTCCGATCGTGAACCGGCCGAACCTGGTCCGGAATCCGAACGTTGCGAATCCAACGCCGTCGCGCTTTTTTGATCCGGACGCTTTCGAAATCCCCAGGCTGCCAGGTACATTCGGCAACGCCGGAAGGAATGTGATCATCGGGCCTGGAATCAAAAACATCGACCTTGCGCTTGCACGGAGCGAACGGCTTTCCGATGCTGTCCGAATTCAGTTTCGCGCGGACTTCTACAATGCGTTCAATCACCCGAATTTCGTGGCTCCGCCAACAATGCAGAACTTTGCCGATTCGTCGGATTTTGGCGCGCTTTTCGTCGCGCGATCACCACGAATCGTGCAACTTGGATTAAAATTCCTGTGGTGAAAAAAATCGTCAATATTCTGCTCATTCTGCTGCTCGGGGTAGTGGAACTCCCGGCCCAAAAGAATGTAAAGAAGCCGGACGTGCATGCGGACTTTCAGTTCGGTTCCTATCCCTGGTCCCGCACCGCCGAGACCCTCATGAAAGAGGATCTCGCGCGCCAGATCCTCGTCGCCTACACGAAGGGCTGGTCCATCGAAAAGATCGCCAAAGAGCTCAAGCTGACGGCCACGGACGTTTCCCGGACGGCAGACAAGCTCGAAGACGAACGTCTGGCGCGCCGTGGTGATTTCGAGGAAATGAGCGCTGTTGTCGCAGTCGTGCGCGAGCGCGATTTCGAGCGGATGAAAGAAGCGCTTCGCCGGCACACGCAGGAACTCACGAAGCTGCTTCTGGACAACTGGAAAGATATCGAGACGATGGTGAATTCGCTCGAAGGCGCAAAGAACATGCCGAAGGGCCGCGTGATGTACGAGACTGTCGTTTCCGGCATGCTCCTTGGCGGACTGATGGACGCCTTCTACGAAGATCAGACGCTTATGCCTGCGCCCCGCCGCCGGGGCAAGGGCGAACGAAGCACCGATCGCTATTTCGCGTGGCTCGTCGAGAGCAATCCGGAAGCTGCCGGCAAGCTCCGTCGGGAACTGCGCGAGTCCTCCGGATATCGCGTCATTACCATCGGAACGGCTATGCCGGATGAGCGGTTGAATCCCGACGAACTTCGCGGCAAGGATACGGTTCTTGAAGATGCCGATGCGCGCAAATATCGGACATTCGTAGGCACCTTCTCTCGCGACAAGCTTCTTCCTTATTTTAAATCGCGCCGCTCGGAGTTCCTCAAACTGGGCGCGCTTCTCGAATCCGGCCGCGACATCGCTTTCGCCGATTTTTTTGCGTGGTACTACAACACGATGGCGAACGGTGTCGCCGATACGCTTGCGGCGGAACGCCGGATCACGCCTCCTGAAAAGACGTATACGTACGCCGTCAAAGCTCCGCAGTAGACGGTGGTCTACCAACAAGCGCACCGCGGAGCGGTGCCAGGAAATTAGCCAGGTGTACGCGTGTATTTTCGTCCAGGGGTTTCGCTTCGCTCAACCCCTGGCTAGGCTCCGGCCACCCCTTCGGGGTGAGGTACCCCTTCTTGAAAAATCGCGCCGGGGGCATAAGTAATGAATGCATGATCACCCCCGTATCTTTATTGGATGCCTATTCGGAGGCCGTAATTGCCGCTTCCGACCGTGTAAATCCATCGGTCGTAAAGATCGATGTGCAGATGGACGGGCGGCGTGGAGGATCCGGTTCGGGCTTTATCTTCACACCGGATGGTTTCATTCTCACCAACAGCCACGTCGTTCACGGAGCGAACTCGATCGACGTCGTGCTGACGGATGGTGAGCGGTACCGTGCGGACAAAATCGGTGATGACCCGGACACGGATCTCGCCGTCGTGCGCATCACGGCGCCGAACTTGGTGCCGGTTGCTTTGGGTGATTCGCAGGCGATCCGGGTAGGCCAGGTCGTTATTGCGATCGGAAATCCGTACGGATTTCAAGCGACGGTGACGTCGGGCGTTGTCAGCGCCCTCGGGAGATCGCTTCGGACTCAAAGCGGCCGGTTGATCGATAACATCATTCAAACCGACGCAGCGCTGAATCCCGGTAATTCGGGCGGACCGCTCGTCACGTCGCAGGGCGAAGTGATCGGTGTGAATACTGCAATCATTTTGCCGGCGCAGGGCATCTGTTTTGCGACCGCGATCAACACCGCGAAATTCGTTGCCGGCCGCCTCATCAAGGATGGCCGCATTCAGCGTGGACGCATTGGCGTTGCGGGCCAGAATGCGCCGGTTCACCGCCTTCTGGTGCGCAGCCATCATCTGGAGGCCCCTACCGGCGTCTTTGTCACCGGCGTCGAGCAGAACAGCGCCGCGCAACGGGCGGGAGTGCTGGAAGGCGACATCATCGTGAGCTTCGACATTCACGCTGTGCCGGATATCGATGCTCTGCACCGGCTCCTCACCGATCACGAACCTGGCGCCCGCGCGAGTCTGGCGATCATTCGGGGAACGGAAAAGCTCCTCCTGTACATCACTCCGACCCTGATATAGGCTTTTTTCCTACATGCGAATTCTCATTGTTGAGGATGATTTTGATGCCCGCGACATGTTGAAAGTCATGCTGAGACTGGACGGGCACGACGTCGTTGCGGCTTCCAACGGTGGGGAGGGCTGGGACGAATTTCGGAAGGAACGCTTCAGCGTCGTCATCTCCGACTGGCTCATGCCCGACACCGACGGTCTCGAACTTTGCCGGCGGATACGAACGTCCGAAACCACCCGGTACTCTTATGTCATCCTGCTGACCGCACTACACGGCAAATCCAAATACCTCGAGGCCATGAGCGCCGGCGTGGATGATTTCGTTTCAAAACCGTATGATCCCGATGAATTGCGCGCGAGACTGCTGGTGGCCGAGCGAATCGTCGGCTTGCAGGACCGGGTCAAACGGCTTGAAGGGGTTCTTCCAACGTGCATGTACTGCAAAAAGATTCGCGACGAGCGAAACAAGTGGGTGCACATCGAGCAGTACATCAGCCAGCGAACCGAGGCCTGCTTCAGTCATGGCGTTTGTCCCGACTGCTATAACGACGTAGTCAGACCCGAACTCGACGGTACGCGGGGCTAGACCTAACCTGTAGGGGCGGTCTGTGACGTCTGTGACCGCCCACGCGTGTGGTAACTCAATACCACTGCGTAACATCTGAAAATCCCTCCTGATTTTTTTCTCGCACTCTGGCTATTCTGAAAACATGCGAGAAAAGTTTGTTAAGCCCGAAACCCTCTCCCTCGTGGAGAGGCTCGATAGCCGTCTGCTCCTGCGCGTCCTGACGGATTTCCGAAAGGGCGATTTCTCCGCGCGACTTCCCGTCGACGGGACCGGCCTGCCCGGCAAAATCTACGACACGATCAACGACATCATCGACCTCAATGCGCGTCTCACGCTGGAGATGGCGCGCATCAGTACCGTTGTCGGCAAGGAAGGAAAAATCCGGCAGCGCGCATCGCTTCCAGGCGCGACCGGAGGATGGGCCGACTGTCTGGATTCGGTGAACAGCCTGGTCGGCGATCTGATCCAGCCGATAACGGACGTCTCGCGCGTCATCGGGGCCGTGGCGAAGGGCGATCTCTCGCAGAGCATGGATCTGGAAGTTGAAGGACACCGTCTGACCGGTGAGTTTCTCCGTTCGGCAAGAACCGTCAACACGATGGTGGAACAGCTCAGCACGTTCACGTCGGAAGTCATCCGCGTGGCCCGCGAAGTCGGTACGGAAGGAAAACTCGGAGGCCAGGCGAAGGTAAAAGGGGTCAGCGGCGCCTGGAAAGATCTAACGGACAATGTGAACTCCATGGCCGCGAACCTGACGAATCAGGTGCGCAACATCGCCGAAGTGACGACGGCCGTGGCGAAAGGCGATCTTTCAAAGAAGATCACGGTGGACGTGCGCGGAGAAATTCTCGAGCTGAAAAACACGATCAACACGATGGTGGACCAGCTCAATTCATTCGCATCCGAAGTAACGCGCGTTGCGCGCGAAGTGGGAACCGAAGGACGCCTGGGAGGCCAGGCCGTCGTGAAGGGCGTGGGCGGAACGTGGAAGGACCTGACCGACAGCGTGAATTTCATGGCCAACAACCTCACGCGTCAGGTGCGAAACATCGCGGAAGTCACGACAGCCGTCGCAAAGGGCGACCTCTCGAAGAAGATCACCGTCGATGTGCGCGGCGAGATCCTCGAGCTCAAGAACACCATCAACATCATGGTGGACCAGTTGAATTCGTTTGCATCCGAGGTGACGCGTGTCGCTCGCGAAGTGGGAACCGAAGGAAAACTCGGAGGCCAGGCGGAGGTGAAGGGCGTCGGCGGAACGTGGAAGGATCTGACGGACAGCGTGAACTTCATGGCGTGGAATCTGACGAACCAGGTGCGGAACATCGCAGCGGTGACAACCGCGGTGGCGAAGGGCGACCTTTCCAAGAAGATCACTGTCGATGCGCGCGGCGAAATTCTGGAACTGAAGAACACAGTCAACACGATGGTGGACCAGTTGAACTCGTTCGCATCTGAAGTAACACGCGTGGCGCGCGAAGTGGGAACCGAGGGACGGTTGGGCGGTCAGGCCGACGTGAAGGGCGTCGGCGGAACGTGGAAGGATCTGACCGACAGCGTGAATTTCATGGCGTCAAACCTCACTTCGCAGGTCCGCAACATCGCCGATGTTTCCACGGCGATTGCGCGCGGCGACCTCTCCAAAAAGATCACGGTCGACGCGAGGGGCGAGATCCTCGAGTTAAAGAACACGATCAACACGATGGTGGACCAGCTGTCTTCATTCGCGTCGGAAGTGACGCGCGTGGCGCGCGAAGTGGGAACCGAGGGACGGCTGGGTGGTCAGGCCGATGTGAAAGGCGTCGCCGGGACGTGGAAGGATCTGACCGACAGCGTGAATTTCATGGCATCAAACCTCACCTCGCAGGTCCGCAACATCGCCGATGTTTCCACGGCGATTGCGCGCGGCGACCTCTCCAAAAAAATCACGGTCGACGCGAGGGGCGAGATCCTCGAGTTAAAGAACACGATCAACACGATGGTGGACCAGCTGTCTTCATTCGCGTCGGAAGTGACGCGCGTAGCCCGCGAGGTGGGAACCGAAGGGCGGCTGGGAGGCCAGGCGGAAGTCGGAGGCGTCGCAGGAACGTGGCGGGATCTGACCGAGAGCGTGAATTTCATGGCGTCGAACCTGACCAACCAGGTGCGAAACATCGCCGCGGTAACCACCGCGGTCGCGAACGGCGATCTCTCCAAGAAAATTACCGTCGATGCGCGCGGCGAGATTCTCGAACTGAAGAACACCGTCAACACGATGGTGGATCAGTTGAACTCGTTCGCGTCGGAAGTGACACGCGTGGCGCGCGAAGTGGGAACGGAAGGGAAGCTGGGAGGCCAGGCCGACGTGCGTGGAGTTGCCGGAACCTGGAAGGATCTTACGGACAGCGTGAACTTCATGGCGTCGAACCTCACGAATCAGGTGCGCAACATCGCGGCCGTCACGACCGCGGTTGCAAAGGGCGACCTTTCGAAGAAGATCACGGTCGAAGTTCGCGGGGAAATTCTCGAGCTGAAGAACACTGTGAACACGATGGTGGACCAGCTCAACTCGTTCGCAGCGGAAGTGACGCGCGTGGCGCGCGAAGTGGGAACCGAAGGACGGCTGGGAGGCCAGGCGGAGGTGAAGGGCGTTGCGGGAACATGGAAGGACCTCACCGACAGCGTGAACTTCATGGCGTCGAACCTGACCAACCAGGTGCGGAGCATTTCAAAGGTCGTAACGGCCGTCGCAAACGGAAACCTGAAACGAAAGCTCGTGCTCGAAGCCAAGGGTGAGATCGAGCTTCTGGCAGAAACGATCAACGAGATGATCGATACGCTCGCGACGTTCGCCGATCAGGTAACAACGGTGGCCCGCGAGGTCGGTTTCGAAGGAAAGCTCGGCGGTCAGGCGAACGTGCCGAATGCAGCGGGCACGTGGCGCGATCTTACCGATAACGTGAACCGCATGGCGGCCGGCCTGACTTCGCAGGTGCGCTCCATCGCGGATGTGGCAACGGCCGTTACAAAGGGCGATCTCTCGCGGTCGATCATGGTCGATGCGACGGGAGAGGTTGCGGCGTTGAAGGACAACATCAACGAGATGATCCGCAATCTGCGCGAGACGACGAAGCGCAACACCGAGCAGGACTGGCTCAAGACCAACCTGGCGCGGTTCACACGGCTGCTGCAGGGCCAGCGCGACCTGCTTGCCGTATCGAAGATGATCCTTGCCGAACTCGCGCCATTGGCGAACATCCAGCACGGCGTGTTTTACATCAACGATTCGACCGACGCCGAACCCGACCTGCGGCTGCTGGCGAGCTACGCGTTCAACACGCGCAAGCGCATCGTCACGCGCATCCGCTCCGGAGAAGGTATCGTCGGGCAGGCGGCTCTCGAACAGGAGCGCATCCTGCTCACCGATGTGCCGGGAGATTACATCACGATCGGCTCATCGCTGGGAGAGGCCCCTCCGGCGAACGTGATCGTTCTTCCGGTTCTCTTCGAGGGCCAGGTGAAGGCGGTTATCGAGCTGGCATCGTTCCACCGGTTCAGCGACATTCACATCACGTTCTTCGATCAGCTCACCGAGATCATCGGCATCATGCTGAACACGATCACGGCGACCATGCGCACCGAAGAGCTTCTCAAGCAGTCGCAGTCGCTGGCGACCGAGCTGCAGTCGAGGCAGGCGGAATTGACCGAGACCAACGCCCAGTTGCAGCAGCAGGCGCGCACGCTCCAGGAGTCGGAGGAGCGCCTGAAGGCTCAGCAGGAAGAACTGCAGCAGACCAACGAAGAACTCGAAGAAAAGGCGCGGCTCCTGTTCCAGCAGAACAAGGAAGTCGAGAAAAAGAATGTCGAGATCGAGAAGGCGCGCGCTTCACTGGAAGAGAAGGCGTCGCAGCTGGCGTTGACGTCGAAGTACAAGTCGGAGTTCCTCGCGAACATGTCGCATGAGCTGCGAACGCCGCTCAACAGCATGCTCATTCTTTCGCGCCTGCTCGGCGAAAATGAGGAAGGCAATCTCACAACGAAACAGGTCGAATACGCGCAGACGATCCACGCGTCAGGCGACGACCTGCTGCAGTTGATCAACGAGATTCTCGATCTTTCCAAAATCGAATCCGGAACGATGGAGGTCGAGACCAGGCGCGTTTTCATCGCCGATCTTCGAGACTACGTTCAAAAGAGCTTCGAGGCCGTGGCCCACTCGAAAGGCCTGAAGTTCAGCGTCGACTCGAGGAAAGCTCCAAAGACGATTTTTACGGACGTGCAACGGTTGCAGCAGATCCTGAAGAACCTGCTCTCGAACGCCTTCAAGTTCACGGACAGAGGATCCGTCACGCTTCGAATGGGAACCGTTGCATCCGGCTGGACCCCGGGCAACAAGCCACTGGACAATGCCGACCAGGTGATCGCATTTTCCGTAACCGATACCGGTATCGGAATACCCGCCGACAAACACCGGATCATTTTTGAAGCGTTCCAGCAGGCCGATGGAACAATCACCCGGAAGTACGGCGGAACAGGTCTGGGACTGTCGATCAGCCGGGAAATTGCGGCCTTGCTGGGCGGCGAACTGCGCGTGATGAGCGAACCCGGAAAGGGAAGTACCTTCACGCTGTACCTGCCGCGAAGACGTAACCTCGGTGAGGGCAGCGCCGGCTCCACCCCTCTCCCTTCGGGAGAGGGAACGGGAGTTTCGGATGATCGGGAGTCCATCGAAGACACGGACCTTGTGCTGCTGATCATCGATTCGGATCTCGATGCCGTCGAACGCGTCGTTCAGATTGCGCACGACCGGAGTTTCAAGGCAGTCGCAGCCACTCGTCCGGATGACGTCATTCCGCTGGCGCGCGAATTCAAACCGGACGCAGTCATGATGAAGGTGGACAAACAGGAGTGGTCCACTCTCGACCGCCTTAAGCGCGATCTCATGACACGGCATATTCCGGTTCACGTCATCAGCCTCAAAAAGGACCGGCAGCGCGCGTTGAATCTCGGCGCCTTCGTGTTTTCCGAATATGGCGCTCCGGAGGAGGCGCTCGCCCACGGTCTCGATAACATGAAGGCGTTTCTCGATCGCGAGGTGAAGAACCTGCTCGTTGTCGAGGACGATGAAACCCAGCGGAAAGCGATTCTCGAATTGATCGGTAACGGCGACGTCGACGTCATGGCCGTCGGCAGCGGCGACGAAGCGCTCCAGGCCCTCCGGTCGACGCACTTCGATTGCATGGTGATCGATCTTGGATTGCCCGACATGTCGGGTTTCGATCTGCTGGAAAGACTGAAGAAGGAACTCGGGCTTTACGACCTGCCCGTGATCGTGTACACGGCCAAGGATCTGTCCGCCAGAGAAGACACGCGGCTTCGAAAGCTCGCCGAAACGATCATCATCAAGGATGCGCGATCGCCCGAACGGCTACTGGCCGAGACGGCGTTATTCCTGCACCGGTCTTCGGAGAAGATGCCGGCCGCGAAACGCCGCATGCTGGAAGAGGAGCAGAGGGTCGATCCGATTCTTGCCGAGAAAAAAGTGCTCGTGATTGATGACGACGTGCGGAACATTTTCAGCCTGACGAGCCTTCTCGAACGCCATCAGATGGAGGTCCTGTTTGCTGAAAACGGCCGGGACGGTATCGAGCTGCTGAAGAGCACGCCGGACGTGGATGCTATCCTCGTTGACGTAATGATGCCGGACATGGATGGTTATCAGACGATGCGCGAGATCCGGAAGTTGCGCTCGTTCAAGAACACCCCGATGATCGCCCTTACTGCGAAAGCCATGAAAGGCGACCGGGAGAAGTGCGTCGAAGCCGGCGCATCCGATTACGTTTCCAAACCTGCGGATGTCGATCGGCTGCTGTCGTTGTTGAGGGTATATCTGGGAAATGACGGATAAGGTCAATATCCTCCTCGTCGATGACCGGCCCGAGAACCTGATAGCGCTCGAGGCCATCCTCAAAAAGCTCGACCAGAATCTGATCCAGGCTGCCTCCGGCCGCGAGGCCCTGAAGTTTCTTCTGAAGAATGACGTCGCGGTGATTCTCCTCGATGTCGATATGCCGCACATGGACGGCTTCCAGACTGCGACGCTGATCCGCGAACGCGAAAAGACGCGGCTCACTCCGATCATCTTCCTGACTGCGATCAGCAAGAGCGACATCCAGGTGAGCCAGGGATATTCACTCGGCGGCGTCGACTACATGTTCAAGCCGTTCGTTCCCGAAGTATTGAGGTCGAAGGTTGCGGCGTTTGTCGACATGTTCAAACAGGGCCAGGAAGTCCAGCGCCAATCCGAAGTCATCAAAGCGGAACGCGATTTCGCGGAAGCCATTCTCGATACGGTGGCCGGATTCGTGCTCGTGCTGGACCAGGATCTGCGCATCCAACTCGTGAATCGCGGGTTCGAGGAAGTGACCGGTCTGACTTTCGACGATGTGCGCGATCACTACCTGTATGAGTATCTGGAAGAAGAGGACGCGGCGCGGGACTTCTTCATGCAGAAAAGAGGACACAGGGAGTGCCGCGAATACTGGCTCGTGAACGGCAACGTCCGGCTGCTCGTGTCGTGGTGCTGCACGACTCTCGCAAAGCAGGTCGCCGGGATCGGCCGTCTTGTCGTAACCGGCCGCGACATGACGGAGCTTCGTAATCGCACCGAAGAACTTGAAGGCTTCACCTACTCCGTCTCGCACGATATGCGCGCGCCCGTCCGGGCGATCGATGGTTTCACGCGAATCCTGATCGACGAGTACGCCGGCTCGCTCGACGACGAAGGGCGCAGGCTGCTCGACATCGTCAGACAGAATACGGAGAAGATGGGCCAGTTGATTGACGGCCTGCTCGCCCTCTCCCGCCTTGGCCGCGAACGCCTCGTGTTTACGGACATCGACATGTCCGGCCTCGCGAAAACCGCCTTCGACGAACAGAAGGCCGCCGGCGCCGGCAGTCGAACGATCGCGTTCAAAGCCTCGGATCTGCCCGTCGCTTACGGCGACAAGCGGCTGATCACCCAGGTCTTTCAAAACCTGTTTGCGAATGCCATCAAGTTCACAAGAAACGAGGCAACGGCGGAGATCGAGGTCGGTTCGAAGTCGGTGGCTGGCGACGATGTGTACTTCGTCCGCGATAACGGTGTCGGTTTCGACATGAACCACGCGCAGAAGCTTTTCGGGACCTTCCAGCGTCTGCACGCCGCCAATGAGTTCGAAGGCAGCGGAATCGGACTCGCCACCGTCCAGCGCATCATCGACCGTCATGGCGGCCGCGTCTGGGCCGAAGCAGAGCTCAACAAAGGCGCCACGTTCTACTTTTCTCTCCCCGCTCGCGAGCACCGCAAAGCATCGTAATCCACCACTGGCGCCCATTGAAAACGTCGGAAGGCGTTACATTCTGTCGGTAATTCGCTTGATCTCCGCGCGGCTTCTTCGGAGATCCGCCTCAGTAATACCAATAGATTAAACCGTGCGAGCATAACGAGCGGACGATGGCCCGTCGCATGCTTGAGGCCGGTGCTGATACCCAAATCTGGGGTCAGGAGAAAACGATGCGTAAACTGCTCTTCGCCGCGATGGTGCTTGGCCTGACTGTGAGTCATATTGCGTCCGCGGCAACATTGGTTGAGTTGGATTGGTTGGTCGCGGGCGACGGCGCGATTCTGAGAGACACCAACACCGGAATTGAATGGCTCGACTTGTTTCATACCCGAGGACGAAGCTACAACGACGTCTTTGCCAATCTTGGAGCCGGCGGGGACTTCGAGGGGTTTCGCTTCGCGACACGAAACGAAATCCTCGGTCTGTTTATCGATGCGGGCATACCGGACATCGACGTTGGGTTCGCGGGAACGCCGGGCAACGTCGCTTCGGTTTCGAACCTGATCGCGCTCTGGAACGCCGATCTCTGGCAGATCAATGATTACAATGGCCAGTTTGGTTACTTTCGCACGGCGGAGGTTGTACCCGGCCCTGGATTTCACGATACGGGCCTGCTGTGGGTCCCCGCCGACGGCTCGGGACGGGCGGAAGCAACAACCGGGGATCAACGCGCCGGCCTGCACCCTGACGCCGACCCAGGAGCCACCTACATCGGCAGCGCTTTGGTGCGAAGAGCGGCAGTCCCGGAACCTGCGTCCCTCACCCTTTGTTGTGTAGGTTTGGCCATCGCAGCGTTTGCATTCCGAAGAAAGAGCCAGCGCTAGCTTGGCCCTCAGCTCCCCGTTTGCAGATTCAGCGCACCGCGGAGCGGTGCTAGAAAATTAGCCAGGAGTACGCGTTTTTCGCGTACTCCTGGGATGACGGATGCGTTGAAACCCGCGCCCTGAAAGGGCGCGAGGCATCCTCGCACGTTTCCAGCGTGCGAACTGACGCGGTATTTTTCGTCCAGGGGTTTCGCTTCGCTGAACCCCTGGCTAAGCTCCGGCCACCCCTTCGGGGTGAGTTTCGCGACAGATGCTTGCACTGCCCTACCGCGCATTCCCTCCGACGAATCCAGCTGCGAAGTGATCTTTTCTCATCGTCCGTTGTCGATTTCTGTACCTGCCGTTCGACTTACACGGTGTAGTAAGTTTGAGGAACGAAGGAGGAGGAATGACACAGCCAATTGTCCCTGAGGGGGCGAATACCTGGATTATCGGAACGCGCAAAGGCGCGTGGACGCTCCGAACGGGGAGCAGACAGCAGATGGCAGAACCGTGGTTTTTCGGCCATCAGGTACATCATGTCCTGCAGGATCCGCGCCGCGGCGGCACGATGCTCGCGGCCGTTCGCACCGGCCATTTGGGCCCGACGCTCTATCGATCGACCGATGGCGGCCGCAACTGGAAGGAATCCGAACGTCCCCCCAAATTTCGCGCCAGGGAAGAATATGCAAACGCCGGCTTCGAACCCGATGACGGCCGCTTGCAGGGTCTCACCCTGGATCACGTCTTCTTTCTTGCCCCCGGACATGCGAGTCAACCCGGCGTCTGGTACGCCGGCAGCAGTCCCATCGGGCTGTTCAAAAGTACCGATGACGGCGTGACATGGGATGGCTTGCCGGAATTCAACGACAATCCGGCGCTTGCCAAATGGTGTTACAACTTCGCGCCCGGCACTCCCGATGGTCCGAAATGTCATTCGGTGCAGGTCGATCCTCTCAACGCCAATCGACTGCTTGTCGGACTGTCCGGCGGCGGTTTGTTCCTTTCGGAGGACCAGGGGAAATCCTGGAATCCAGTCAACAAGGGTGTAGCGATGGACTTCACTCCTCCGAAGGAGGATGGGACCGAATACGAATACGGCCACGACCCGCATGACGCCGTGATCCATCCCGCCAACCCGCGACGCTGGTATCACCAGAATCATTGCGGCATCTATCGGCTCGACTGGCAGGACGGCGCAAAGGAACAACGATGGACGCGCATCGGCAAGAACATGCCGAAAGAAGTCGGGGATATCGGCTTTCCAATGACGTGCCATCCCAGAGACGACAAGACCATCTGGGTTGTGCCTATGGATGGCGGAACCGTGTGGCCTCGCACCAGCGTTGAAGGCAGGCCAGCGGTCTTTCGCAGCCGCGATGCCGGCGAAACCTGGCAACGTCTCGACAAAGGCTTGCCGTCGCGCGCCTGGCACACAGTGCTGCGCCAGGCGATGACGCATAACGGGGGCGCGTCGCTGGAACTGGTTTTCGGAACGACTTCAGGCGAAGTCCATGGAAGCTCCGATGAGGGCGATTCCTGGAAGACGCTCGCCACAGGTTTGCCGAAGATCATGTCCATCACCGCGGCGCGTCTGGACTGATGGCGACCGTTCGAGTTCGCGTCGCCGCGCTGCTTCATTCGTATACCGGAGGTCTTAAGGTCGTCGAGGTCGAGGCCGGAACGGTGGGGGAAGCCATCGCGGCTGTCGACCGGCGTTTCCCGGGGCTGGCGTTTCGGATCATTGACGAGCAGGGACGGATTCGCGAGCACATGAATGTTTTTCTGGGTGAAGACAAGGTGAGGGATCTTGCCAGTGCCCTCTCCGACGGGGTTGAAATCTACATTGTCGGCTCGTTATCGGGCGGGTGAACCACAGAGGCACAGAGACACGGAGCTCTGTGTCTCCGTGTCTCTGTGGTTACTGACGGTTACTTTACGGGATAACGCAGTATCTGCCCGACCAGCTTCGCCGGATCCGCACCTGCCACCGGCGTGAACTTCTGCACGCGGCCGGCGAAGCAATCGGCGACGAAGAAATTTCCTTCCTGATCGGTGGACAATCCGTGCGGGCAATCGAATCGGCCCGCCTGCGGCCCCGGAGCGCCCCAGCTGTACAGGAAGTTTCCATTCAGGTCGTACTTCAAAATTCTGTCGGTCCCGGCATCGCCTACCCAGATGAACTGATCGGCCGTAATGATGTGGTTCGTCATTAACGTCGTCAGATTCGCAGGCCAGTTGGACGAGCGCAGCGTCCACATATCGAGGAACTTTCCGTTTTCGTCGAACACCTGCATGCGTTCATGACCCCGGTCGACAACGAACACACGGCGATCTTTGCTGATCGCAATGCTGTGCGGAGTGTTGAATTCTCCCGGTCCGGGTTTCTGCCGGTCGGCCGGGGCCTTACCCCAATCCAGAATGAAATTGTCGTTCTTATCGAACTTTGCGACGCGAGTTCCGCCGTAACCGTCACTTATGAAGTAGGTGCCGTCCGGCAGCCATGCGATATCGGTCGGCCGGTCGAACGTGTTCGGACCGCGTCCGCGAACGCCGAGCTGGCCGAGGGTTTTCTCGAGCTTCCCGTCGTAGGTGAACCGATAGATCATGTGCAGCTGGTCATCGATAACCCAGACGTGCTTGTCGGGATCGTAAGGGCTCATCTTGATCGTGTGCGGTCCGCGGCCACAAGGCTGTTGCGCGAACAGTTGGTCGTGCTGCGGCCATTCCTGGACGAGGTTTCCGTTGCGATCGACGACGAAGATGACGTGTTCGAATCGGCGCTCCCAGCCGCGAATCTGTGTTGTCTTATCGCAGATCGCCGTTAACCCGTCGGTATTGCTGTTCGCGATGCCTCTGGAAGGATTCAGCGCGACATATGGCGTCCAGGGTTTGGATCCGGCCGGCAGCGGAAGTTCGCCGCGCTGCGCGACCCAGATGCGATCGGGTGTTTCCGCATAAACGCTGCCCATCGATCCCCATGTCCAGCCGTCGTGCGAATGCCGGGTATCGGGAAGCGGTTTCGGCCAGTTCTCGACAACACGATAGGAACTAAACGGCCAGTCCTGATCGGTCTGCCGATTCTTTACAGGCGTGGGAGCCTGAGCAAGGGCGAACGTCGCCACAATCAGAAAAAATACAAAGGCAAACCGTCCGTTCACTTTCATACGTCGTCTCCTCGGAATGTCGTTATGGCACGAACGGGGGCGCGTCCACCATGAGCGTGCCGTCGCCTACCATGAGATCGGAGGCCTTGTTGTTGTCCTGGCAAATGAACTCGAAGCTTTCGACTCCGGGTACCCACCGCATATAGAAGCCGCTTTTCCAGGCCGCCGTGTAGGCGCCCGGATCATCGATCGTGATCTCGTAACGGATCGTGTTCAAGTCGGTTCGCGTGAACCGTTCGATCATATGGAGCTTTTCAGTCGTCGGCGGACCGAGGTTGTCGATCCATGCGCCTTCATTGAATCCCACGGTGTCGACGACGAGCGTGTCACGTTCCCAATGTCCGACGGAATGCCCGCGATAACTCGGCGAAAGCTTCGTCGGATGGGCTCGGCCATCCATGAAAATCGTTCTGAAGCTGTGGGCGCCGCCCGTTTCGAGAATGTAGAAGCGCCTCAGTTCCGGAACGTCGAGGAACTGCGTCCCGTACGCCGTTGCGACTTGCCTGGCGCCGGGCGATGGCTTGCATCGTGTGTATGGTTCACGTCGATGCTGCACGCGATCGGCGAACAAGGCTCGCGCCCACGGCTGAAACGGCACCTGGCTGAGTTTCGGTTTTGCTGCAAGAAACGGATCGGTGGGTTCCCGCGTATCGGCAGCGAACAGGCCGAAGTCGGCGGCGACGTCGGGTCGGGTCAAGGGGACGGCTGTCGGTGTGACTTCCCAGACGCCTGTCGCTCCAGGCTCGGCGCCGAGGTTGATCCTGCCGTCCGGCCATCGCGGCGCCGGCGGCGGAGGTTGCGCCGGTCCCGCGGCGCGTTGTCCGCGTTGCGCGAAAACGGATGAAGCGTAGAGGCATAGAGACATCAACAGAAAGGTTTGCAGCAGTCGATTCATGGCCTGTTGTCCTGACAGTAATAGGTCGGGAGTTCTTCGCCGGCCACCCATTGCAGTGTCCAGCTTGCGGACCACGGCCGGGTGTAAGCGCCGGGATCGTCGATTGTGACTTCGTACTTCAGAGTGTTCATGTCGGTTCGGGTGAACCGTTCGACGAGATGAAGCTGTTCGGTATGAGGAAGCCCGCCGTTGCTGAACCAGAACTTTTCGTTGAGACCTTTTGTGTCGACCACAAGCGTATCGCCTTCCCATTTGCCGCGCGCGTGCCCGTAATACAGAGGATTGTCATCGTTTCCACGAAGGTCGCCGCGTTGCGCGCGACCGTCGACGTAGATGAAGTGCCAGTCATGATTGCCTCCTCCGGCCATGACGAAAATTCGGCCGAAGGTTCTGTCCTCGACGAACTGGTTGCCGTAAGGCATCTGGAATTGCCGCACCGCTCCCGGGGGCAGGCATCTCAAAAACATGGGGTCGTCTTTCAGGAAATTGCGCTGGCGATATTCGAACACGTCCCGCGCCCATCGCTGGAACGGCGCGACCTTGGCGGCATCCGCGATGTTTTTCAAAAGTCCGTTCGCGTCCGCTTCGACTTTCACTCCGTTTTCCACGAGCATCGTGGAATTCGGCCGGGCCCAATATCCCGTTTCGCCGGGCACCGGACCGAGGCGCGGATGCCCGTCGGGCCAGCGCGGCGTGGGAGCGGGGGGCTTGTTATTTGTCACGGGTTTGAGTGCCGCGATGGCTTCGGCAGACATTGCCAGGACTTTTCGGCCCGTGTTCGCAATGACGACGGAGTTGCCCCAGATCTGCATGCTCCCGTCGCGGGCAACGGGACCCTGCACGCTAAGAGCATCTCCCGGTTTTAACGAATCGCGATTCCAGCCGCTCCGTTCGAGATCCAGAGCGCTTTCGAGTTCAACCGCCCAATTCACCGTCCGCGAGCCATTTTGAACGTTCATGAGGACGTGGACATGCGGGTTTCTCCAATCGACGCTGGTGACGGTTCCACGAAGGGTGCTGACCTTTGTCGGGTCGAATTTCGCGGCAACCGCGTGATGCGGTGCGAGCGGGGCCAGAAACAATATGAGTGCCAACAGCATTTTCCTGCGTATCTCCTGTCCGGGGGAGAAGCATATACGCTGCCGCCGAGTGTCTTCAATGTGAGTTGTGGAGCTAGATTTGTTCTTTGAGGAGAGACGCCAGAACACCCTGGATGCGCATCTTCAGGCCGCGCTTTCTCCACGACTCGAGATCTACGCGTTTGCAAACGGCGAGATCGTTGTAAAACGTCCGCTCGAGTTCGGCTGCAAGGCGCCGGTCGTAGATGCAGATGTTGCTTTCTTCATTGAGGGCAAAGGAGCGGTTGTCGAAGTTCGTTGTGCCGACAGTCAGCCAGGCGCTGTCGGCGATCATAAACTTCTGGTGGAGCATCGTGCGCTGGTACTCGTAAATCTCGATGCCGGCTTCGAGCAGTCGTCCATAGAGTTTCACGCTGGCGTAGCGCGCGATCCACATGTCGTTGTGCTGATCCGGCACCATTATTTTCACGTCCACGCCGCGTTTTTTCGCATCGATCAGAATGTCGATGGCCGTGTTGTCGGGCAGGAAGTAGGCGTTGGCGATGTACAGGCTGTGTCGCGCGCACGCGATGGCGAGGTAGTGCACGATGCGTACGGCTGACGATCCGATCTCCGGGCTGCTGAGGATTGTCTGAGCGCCGATGCGTCCCGCCGGTTCAATGGATGGAAAGAATGCGGGCCCGCTGACGAGTTCACCTGTCGTATTGACCCAGTTCTGCGCGAATCCTGTTTGCAGCGGAACGGCGCCGGGTCCTTCGATGCGGATTTCCAAATCCCGCCAGTGCTTTTCGTCCTGCGCGCTCCCGTTCCAGTGATCGGCGATGCCGGCGCCCCCTGTAAAAGCGACTTTCCCATCGACGATGAGCGACTTTCGGTGTGTGCGATTGTTGTATCGACCGACTGTGGACCAGTGCACCGGGTTGTACCAGGCGACCTCGCACCCGGCTGAATTCAACTTCTCGAGAATCTCCCTGCCGATGGCCGACGACCCCACGGCATCCAGCAGGATTTTCACCTTGACGCCCTCTCGCGATCGCTCGGCGAGCGCTTCCGCGAACTGCATGCCGATCTCACCGGCCCAGTAAATATAGGCTTCGATCGTGACGGACAGCCTGGCCCGACGAATTGCGGCGAGCATTTCCGGATAGAACTCATCGCCATTGTTCAGGAGCGCCACATCGTTTCCAGGCAGGTATGAAGCGCCCGTCGTTCCGGCGACGCTGTTCAGGAATTCTGTCGAAGCGACGGCAAAAGACGCATCGAGGCCGTATTTGACGCTGCGCTCCTGTGGCGCAACAAGGTATGTGAAGGCCGCAGTTGCTGCTGTGGCTATCGCGGTTCCCCAATGGTCCGTGTATGCCGCTGCGATCGCGATGATTGTCCACAACCACCACGACCAGAGCAGGTACCGGCCGTGGTCCCATAGGCCCGGCCGGCCCTTTTGTTGGAGGCTACGCTGCGCGGCCTGAACGATCATCGAGCATGTCGCGGTATAACTTTGTCAGATATGAACGTATAAGAACGCAGTCAAAGCTGGATGCGCGGCCGTTCTTAGGCTCCTCCTGTTCGGCTCCTTGCGCACGCGCTTGCAGGAACGTCAGGTACTTCAGTGCATAACTCCGCATTGCACTGTTGGACAGGCCGAGACAGTAGCGTTCCGCTGCCTGCGTGAACAGGCCGAAAGCTTCTGGCCGGTCTGCACTTTGAATGTTCATTCTTTTCCTGTCACTCCCTTTGTTGGAATGTTGGTTCCCTGAACATCAGCGGCAATTCAAGTACCGTTTGGACCGTACGGAAATTAAGAGGCGTTTTGCACTGCGGCGGCAGGAATGGTTTCCCGCAACGGGAACGTGACCATGAATGTCGCGCCCCGGCCTTCACCTTCGCTGCTGGCCTCAATGAGGCCGCCGTGAAGCTCCACGAGATGTCGCGCGATCGAGAGTCCGAGGCCGAGACCTGCGGCTGTGCGGCTCGACATCGTCTCCGCCTGGCGGAAACGATCGAACACGTAAGGCAGGAAGTGCGGGCTGATTCCCCTGCCGGTATCGGTGACGGTCAGTTTGGCTTCTGTGGACGAGTATTCCAGCCTGACGCGCACGAATCCCGATGCCGGCGTGAATTTCACGGCATTCGACAGGAGGTTCCACACAATCTGCTGGAGCCGGTGATTGTCGCCGGCAATCGCCCCCGCGTCTTCTGTCAGTTCGCACTCGATCCGAACGCCTTTCGCTTCCGCTGTCGGGCGTACCGAATCGAGGGCCGCTTCGACGGCGTCGGACAAGCGCACGGGCTGCAGTTCGAGGCGCAAGCGCCCGGTGATGATTCGCGAGACATCGAGCATATCCTCGATCAGTTCGGCCTGGGCCTTCGCATTTCGCTCGATGGCTTCAAACGCGCGAGCGCTCGTGACCTCGTCCAGACGTTTGGATCGCAGAATCTGAGTCCAGCCGAGAATCGCATTCAGCGGAGTTCGCAGTTCGTGCGAGAGCGTCGCCAGAAACTCGTCCTTGGCGCGATTGGCTTCCTGTGCTTCGCGGTAGAGCCGCGCGTTTTCCAGGGCGAGACTGATACGGCGCGCCAGATCCTGGGCAAAGATCAATTCGGTCGATGTGTAGCGGCTGGGCCTTCCGGAGGCAAAGCCGATCACACCCAGCACGGAGTGGCGTCCGGGGATCGGGACAACCACTGCCGACCGCAATCCGAGTTGCTGCAGCGCTTCGAATTTCGCTTCGTCGCCTACCGTGGCGCGCAGTTCTTCATTGCTGATGTCTGCGAACAATTCGGGCGTTCCCGTTTGAAACACCCGAACGACCGGCAGCGTTTCGCTCGAGAGATCCTCGGGCCGGATTTCGACCTGTTGCGCCAGCAGTTCTTTTTCAGGATCGACGTGCGCGATCAGAGCGGAGGTGATCTCCCGGCTGTCGAGCGCAAGATAAACGAAACACCAGTCCGCGAAAGTCGGAATGGCGAGCCGCGAAATGTTGATGAGAGTTCGCTCGTAATCGAGCGTGCCTGCCAGCATCGTGCCGGCTTCCGCCAGAAACGCCGCCCGCCGTTCTGAGGCCTCCGCTTCGGCGCGCGCCGCTTCGGCGCGGATAAACTGTTCGCGCTGCTGTTCGGCGCGTTTGCGTTCGGTGATGTCGTTTCCGGTGAGGATCGTGTGACGAGGGCTCAGCGCCATTCTGGTCCAGGCGATAAGACGGGACGAGCCGTCCTTGGCCTGCCAGTAATTCTCGGCTTCGGGCAAATCCTGCCATGGAGCGTCGGAAACAAAAAATGATGCCAGCGTCTGGCCCTGTATTTCATCTTGCGAATAACCAAGGGTGCGCTCGAAAGCGCGGCTTGCCCGTACGATTTTCTCCTGCCCGTCGAGCACGACAACGATGCTGTCGGCAGTGTCCAGTACGGTCGAGATGAAATCCCGCTGTCCCTGCAGTTCGACGTTCAGCTTTCGGATTTCATCGTTACTGGAGGCCAGTTCCGCCACCATATGCTGCAGCAGGTGCGCCTGCCCGATGATTTCTTCGTTCTTCTTGTGAAGTTCGACGAACGCCGAAACTTTGGCGCGCAGGACTTCCGGTACGAACGGCTTCGTGAGGTAATCGACGGCTCCGAGCGCGTACGCCTTGAAGACGTGTTGTTCGGTCTTGTTGATGGCGGTCAGGAAAATAATCGGTGTGTGGCGTGACTTCTCGCGTTCGCGAATGAGCGCGGCTGTTTCGAAGCCGTTCATGATCGGCATGTCGACATCGAGAATGATCAGAGCAAATTCCTGATGCAAGAGGAGCCGGAGGGCGTCGATTCCGGATTCAGCGCGTACGAGATTCTGTCCCAGATCGGTCAATAGCGCTTCGAGCGCAACGAGGTTTTCAATATGGTCGTCGACCAGCAGAATGCTGACCTTGTCTTCGTTCATGCTTCAGTCCCTTGGCCAGCGCACAACGCAGTCAGGAGAGGCGCGATCTCTTCGAGGGGCAGAATCTTGTCGACCTCAACCGAAGCTATTGCCGTTTTCGGCATGATGCGACCTTCTGCTGCCGCCGGGTCTTGCACTACGACGTAGCCGCCATGTTCTTTGATTTTCCGGAGTCCGGAAGTACCGTCCTTGCTCATTCCCGTAAGTAGAACACCAATCACACCCTCGTGAAACGCTTCCGCCGCCGACTCGAATAAAACATCGATCGAGGGGCGCGCGTGCAGGACCGGAGCGTCCGTGGAAAGGGCGAAATGTTTCCCGTCGACCAGTAGGTGGTAGTTCGAAGGGCAAACGTAGATATTGCCCTCCTGTATCGGTACCTTGTCGTCGATTTCTACAACCTTCAATTTCATCTGACTTGCCAGAAGCGGCGCCAGCGCGTCGGAGTCTTCGGGGCTTCGATGCTGGACGACCGCGATCGGGACCGGGAAGTCCTTCGACAGTGCGCCCAACACTGTAGTCAGGGCATGAAACCCACCGAGCGATGTGCCTACTGCAACAAACTGAAAAACCATCAGGCTATTCTCCGATAAAGCCTCGCAGCGTTATCGACTTCCTCGTACGCGTATTCATGAGGACTGAATTTCAGTGTCTCTTTCGCGCCCAGGCCAAGCACACCGAACATCACGAGGCTGTCGTGCAGCAGATGGTGAACCTGCGCCTGAAGTTCATTGTTGAAGTAAATCATCACGTTCCTGCAGAGGATCACGTGAAACTCATTGAACGAGGCGTCCGTCGCGAGATTGTGCTGCGCGAAGACGACGTTGTCGCGCAGCGAAGCCTTGAGGATTACCCTTTCGTACGCCGCTGTGTAGTAGTCGGAAAAGGACTGCGTGCCGCCGGCTTTGATGTAGTTGTTCGTGTAGGTCTGCATCAGATCGATCGGATAGATGCCGTCCTTCGCCTTTTTCAGAACCGCATCATTGATGTCGGTAGCGTAGATGCGGCATCGATCGTAAATGCCTTCTTCCTGCAGAAGGATCGCAAGCGAGTACACCTCTTCACCCATGGAAACGCCGGCGAGCCAGATTCGAACGAATGGGTACGTTTTCAGGAACGGTACGACTTCCTTCCGGAAGGTCCGGTAGAAATGAGGATCGCGGAACATCGCGCTGACATTGACTGAAAGCGAGTAAAGGAATCTTTCGAGCCATTCACGGTGATGCAGAATCCGATCCTGGAGCAGCGAAATGCTGGCGATGTGTTCGTTCCGCATGAAATTCCAGACGCGCCGGCGCAGCGATGACAGGGCGTAATTCCGAAAGTCGAATCCGTAATGACGGAAGACGCCCTCGAGCAAAAGAGCCAGTTCGATCTCCTCGACGGATTGGGTTTGAGACTGCGATAGTGCCGACATAGTTCTCTCTGCGCCGAAAATGAGCTTTTACTTAAATAACCACACTCTCAGCAACGAGAGCAACTGCTCACTGTCCGCCGGCTTGGTGATGTAGTCCGAGGCGCCGGCTTCGATGCATTTTTCACGATCTCCTTTCATGGCTTTAGCTGTCAGTGCAATCAGCGGGATCTGCTTGAAGTCCTTCATCTCGCGGATCTGCCGCATGGCTTCATAGCCGTCCATTTCCGGCATCATGATGTCGACCAGGGCGACGTCGATGTCCTGTGCGTTTTTCAGCGTGTCGATCCCATCCCGGCCGTTTTCGGCGTACGCGACCTGCATGTCGTAACGTTCGAGAAGGCTGGTCAGGGCGAAGATGTTGCGCATGTCGTCGTCGATGATCAGGACTTTCTTGCTGGCCAGAACCGGATCCTTCTTCCGGAGCTGATCGAGCATCTGCCGCTGCGGCTCGGGCAGATTCTCTTCGACCCGATGGAGGAACAGAGCCGTCTCATCCAGCAGCCGCTCCAGCGAGCGGCAGTCTTTGACAATGATGGTCTCCGCCAGCCGGCGGAGTTCGGTTTCCTCGCGCTGGCTGAGATCCTTGCCGGTGTAAATGATGATCGGAACATTGCCGATTTCCGTCTTGATCCGTTCCATCAGATCGAAGCCATTCATATCCGGCAAACCGAGATCCAGCACCACGCAGTCGTAATGTTTGTTTCGGAGCTGGATCATCGCTTCTTCAGCCGTACCCACGGCAATCGTTTCGACGTCTCCATCGCCGATGAGTTCCATGATGCTCTTCTGCGCGACCTTGTCGTCCTCGATCACGAGCAGGCTCTTCACGCCGCGCTGAACGAAACTCTCGATCTTGCCCAGCGCGTCTCGCAGCCCTTCGGGAGTGATGGGCTTGTTTTCGAATGCCATGGCGCCCATCTTCAGACCCCGTTGTTTTTCCTCGGTGACGGACAGGATGTGTACCGGAATGTGGCGCGTCGATCGCGTATGTTTCAGACGGTCCAGCACGCTCCAGCCGTCCATGCCCGGCAATTCGATATCGAGCGTGATGGCGCTCGGAGTGTACTGCCGGGCCAGAGCGAGTCCTGCGTCGCCCCGGTTTGCTACCAGGACCTTGAAGCCGCGCTCGCGCGCCATTTCCATCATGATTTTTGCGAAGTTGAGATCGTCTTCGATGATCAGCAGCGTGCGGTCGCCGGTTTCGATGATCCCGCGATCGTCATCGAGCGCGCTTTCCATAATGAGCGGCTCGACTTCCGGTTCCGCGGCCGGCCGTTGCATTTCTTCCAGGTAGGCGCTCGCTTGTGGCCGCCGCCTCGTGAGGTCCGGCGTATAGGAGAGCGGCAAATACAACACGAAAGTGCTGCCTTCGCCGACCGAGCTGTGAAGCTGGATTTCTCCTCCGAGCAGCTGTGCGATTTCGCGGCTGATGGAGAGGCCCAGGCCCGTTCCACCGTAGCGGCGCGTGATGGTGCCGTCAGCCTGCTGGAACGGCTCGAAGATAATGTTGCGTTTTTCCGGCGCAATGCCGATGCCCGTGTCCTTCACAGCGAATGCAATGACGGCGTCCACGCCGCGGAGAGTCTTGTTCTCGGGGTGCCAACCGGTTCTGGCCAGTGTCATCTGGATCGACACAGTTCCGCGTTCCGTGAACTTGAACGCGTTCGACAGAAGGTTCTTCAAAACCTGCTGCAGGCGGCGCTGATCCGTGTAAATGCCGGGCGGCAGGGCGCCGTCCGTGTGGATCTCGAAATTGAGCCCTTTGTCGTGCGCCCCCTGCCGGAACGTGCGTTCGACGTACTGCGCGAGATCGCCGAACATCACGCGTCCGAGTTCGACCTCCATCATGCCGGACTCGATCTTGGAGAGATCCAGGATCTCGTTGATCAATTCGAGCAGGTCCGAGCCGGATGAATGAATCGTTCGCGCGAACTCTTTCTGCTTGTCGGTGAGGTCCTCGCCTTCCGCCAGCAGCCTGGCGAGAATCAGCATGCTGTTCAGCGGCGTGCGAAGCTCGTGTGACATGTTTGCAAGGAACTCGGATTTGTACTTCGATGTCAGCGCGAGCTGTTCCGCTTTTTCCTGCAGCGCGCCGCTCGCCCGTTCGATTTCCTGATTCTTGCGTTCGACCTCGAGGTTCTGCTTGGCAAGCAGGTTCGCCTTCTCTTCGAGTTCCTCGTTCGTCTGCTGCAGTTCGTCCTGCTGTTGCCGCAGGCGTTCTTCCGATTCCTGCAGGGTCTTGGCTTGTTCCTGCAGCCGCCGGTTGGTTTCGGTAAGCTCGGCCTGGCGTGTCTGCAATTCGTTCGCGAGTGTCTGCGACTGCTTGAGCAGTTCTTCCGTTCGCATCGTCGCCGTGATCGTGTTCAGCACGATGCCGATGGATTCCGTGAGCTGATCGAAGAACGTCAGGTGAATGTCGCTGAATCGCTGGAAGGACGCCAGCTCGATGACCGCTTTGATCTGCCCTTCGAACAGGACCGGCAGGACGACGATGTTCAGCGGAGGCGCCTCGCCCAGGCCGGAGTTGATGTGGATGTACGTCGATGGAACATCCGTCAACAGGATGCGCTCTTTTTCGAACGCGCACTGTCCGACCAGTCCTTCACCCGATCTGAACCGGTTGCCTATGTTCTTCCGCTCACGATAGGCGTAGCTGGCCAGCAGTTTCATCTCGGCTTCGCCGGTATCCGTTCCTTCGTTGAGATAGAACACGCCGTGCTGCATTGAAACGAGTGGAGCGAGCTCGGAAAGGATCAGCTTTGAGACGGCGAGCAAGTCGCGCTGCCCCTGCAGGAGGCGGGTGAATTTCGCGAGGTTCGTTTTCAACCAGTCCTGCGCCGTGTTCTTTTCCGTGGTCTCGCGCAGGTTGCGGATCATTTCGTTGATGTTGTCCTTCAGGGCCGCGACTTCGCCCGCCGTATCGACCGCGATCGATCGCGAGAGATCCCCTTTCGTCACCGCCGTTGCCACCTCGGCAATCGCGCGTACCTGAGTGGTCAGCGCGGCAGCCATGCGGTTGACGTTGTCCGTCAGATCGCGCCATGTGCCGGCCGCGCCGGGCACCGACGCCTGGCCACCGAGTTTTCCTTCGATACCGACTTCGCGAGCAACCGTCGTTACCTGATCGGCGAAGGTTGCGAGCGTGTCGATCATGTTGTTGATCGTTTCGGCAAGCTCTTCGATTTCTCCCTTCGCTTCGAGCACGAGTTTTCGTTTCAGGTTTCCGTTCGCGACCGCGGTCACGACTTTCGCGATGCCGCGGACCTGGTTGGTCAGATTCGACGCCATCAGATTGACGTTGTCCGTCAGGTCGCGCCATGTGCCGGCTGCGCCGGGCACCGACGCCTGCCCGCCCAGTTTGCCTTCCGTTCCGACTTCGCGCGCCACGCGAGTAACTTCCGACGCAAAGGACGACAGCTGGTCCACCATGGTGTTGATGGTGTTCTTGAGCTCGAGAATCTCACCCCGGACATCGACTGTGATCTTCTTGGAGAGGTCGCCTGTCGCCACAGCGGTCGTCACGGCCGCGATGTTTCGGACCTGGGCGGTGAGGTTCGAGGCCATCGAGTTCACGTTGTCGGTGAGGTCTTTCCATGTGCCGGCCACACCCCGCACATCCGCCTGGCCGCCGAGCTTGCCTTCCGTTCCGACTTCACGCGCGACGCGTGTCACTTCCGACGCAAAGGATGACAGCTGGTCCACCATGGTGTTGATGGTGTTCTTGAGCTCGAGGATTTCGCCACGCACATCGACCGTGATTTTCTTGGAGAGATCGCCGCGGGCTACAGCGGTCGTTACTTCGGCGATGTTTCGGACCTGGTTGGTCAGGTTCGACGCCATGAAGTTCACGTTGTCGGTGAGGTCCTTCCAGGTTCCCCCGACACCTCGCACCTGCGCCTGACCGCCGAGCTTTCCTTCGGTACCGACTTCGCGAGCGACGCGTGTCACTTCCGATGCGAACGAGTTCAACTGGTCCACCATCGTGTTGATGGTGTTCTTGAGTTCGAGGATTTCACCCTTCACGTCGACCGTGATCTTCTTGGACAAGTTGCCGTTTGCTACCGCGGTCGTCACTTCCGCGATGTTACGCACCTGGTTGGTGAGGTTGTTCGCCATGAAGTTCACATTGTCGGTGAGGTCCTTCCACGTTCCGGCGACGCCTTTCACCTGCGCCTGGCCGCCAAGCTTTCCTTCGGTTCCGACTTCACGAGCGACACGCGTTACCTCCGACGCAAAGGATGACAGCTGGTCGACCATCGTGTTGATCGTGTTCTTGAGCTCGAGCACCTCGCCGCGGACGTCCACGGTGATTTTCTTGGTCAGGTCGCCGCGGGCCACAGCCGTGGTCACTTCAGCAATGTTTCGGACCTGAGTGGTCAGGTTCGAAGCCATGAAGTTCACGCTGTCGGTGAGGTCCTTCCAGGTTCCGCCGACGCCCTTCACGACCGCCTGGCCGCCAAGCTTTCCTTCGGTACCGACTTCGCGGGCGACGCGCGTGACCTCCGACGCGAAGGATGACAGCTGGTCCACCATGGTGTTGATGGTGTTCTTGAGTTCGAGGATTTCGCCACGCACGTCGACGGTGATTTTCTTGGAGAGGTCGCCGCGGGCCACGGCCGTGGTTACTTCGGCGATGTTTCGGACCTGGTTGGTCAGGTTCGAAGCCATCGAGTTGACGTTGTCGGTAAGATCCTTCCACGTGCCGGCCACACCTCGCACATCGGCCTGGCCGCCGAGTTTGCCTTCGGTACCGACTTCACGCGCGACGCGGGTTACCTCCGATGCAAAGGATGACAGCTGGTCCACCATCGTGTTGATGGTGTTCTTGAGCTCGAGCACCTCGCCACGGACGTCCACAGTGATCTTCTTCGAAAGGTCGCCGTTGGCCACAGCCGTGGTGACTTCGGCGATGTTTCGGACCTGGTTCGTGAGGTTGTTCGCCATGAAGTTGACGTTGTCGGTGAGATCCTTCCACGTTCCGGCGACGCCTTTCACGATCGCCTGACCTCCGAGCTTTCCTTCCGTACCGACTTCGCGGGCGACGCGGGTTACCTCCGACGCGAAGGATGAAAGCTGGTCCACCATCGTATTGATGGTGTTCTTGAGTTCCAGGATTTCTCCCCGCACTTCGACCGTGATTTTCTTGGTGAGGTCGCCGTTGGCGACAGCCGTGGTGACTTCAGCGATGTTTCGGACTTGCGTCGTCAGGTTGTTCGCCATGAAGTTGACGTTGTCCGTGAGATCCTTCCACGTGCCGGCGACGCCTTTCACCTGCGCCTGACCGCCGAGTTTTCCTTCGGTACCGACTTCGCGCGCCACGCGCGTTACCTCCGACGCAAAGGACGACAGCTGCTCCACCATCGTGTTGATGGTGTTCTTGAGCTCGAGGATTTCGCCTTTCACATCGACGGTGATCTTCTTGGAGAGATCGCCGCTCGCGATGGCCGTTGTTACTTCGGCGATGTTTCGAACCTGAGCGGTCAGGTTCGAAGCCATGAAATTGACGTTGTCGGTGAGATCCTTCCACGTGCCGGCGACGCCTTTCACCTGCGCCTGACCGCCGAGCTTTCCTTCGGTGCCGACTTCGCGGGCCACGCGGGTCACTTCGGATGCGAACGATGACAGCTGGTCCACCATGGTGTTGATGGTGTTCTTGAGCTCGAGGATTTCGCCCTTCACGTCCACGGTAATCTTCTTGGACAGGTCACCGTTGGCCACGGCGGTAGTCACTTCTGCGATGTTTCGAACCTGAGCGGTCAGGTTCGAAGCCATGAAGTTGACGTTGTCTGTGAGGTCCTTCCAGGTTCCGGCGACGCCTTTCACCTGCGCCTGGCCGCCGAGCTTTCCTTCGGTACCGACTTCACGAGCGACGCGCGTCACTTCCGAAGCGAACGATGACAGCTGATCCACCATGGTGTTGATGGTGTTCTTGAGTTCCAGGATTTCGCCCTGAACGTCGACCGTGATCTTCTTGGACAAATCGCCGTTTGCCACAGCTGTTGTGACGGCAGCGATGTTTCGAACCTGGCTGGTGAGGTTCGACGCCATCGAGTTCACGTTGTCGGTGAGATCCTTCCAGGTTCCGGCCACACCGCGCACCACAGCCTGACCGCCGAGCTTTCCTTCGGTACCGACTTCGCGCGCGACGCGCGTCACTTCCGATGCGAATGTCGAAAGCTGGTCCACCATGGTGTTGATGGTGTTCTTGAGCTCGAGGATTTCGCCCTTCACGTCCACCGTGATTTTTTTGGAGAGGTCGCCGCGGGCCACGGCAGTCGTCACTTCAGCGATGTTACGCACCTGGTTGGTGAGGTTGTTCGCCATGAAGTTGACGTTGTCGGTGAGATCCTTCCACGTGCCGGCGACGCCTTTCACCTGCGCCTGACCACCGAGCTTTCCTTCCGTACCTACTTCGCGCGCCACACGCGTCACTTCTGAAGCGAATGTCGAGAGCTGATCCACCATCGTGTTCACGATTTTGGCGGTTCGCAGGAATTCGCCGGTGAGCGGGCGCCCTTCGATTTCGAGGGCCATTGTCTGGGAGAGATCACCCTTCGCCACCGCCCCGATGACGCGCGCGACTTCCGTGGTGGGCTGAACCAGGTCGGCGATCAGAGTGTTGACCGAATCGACGCACGCCGCCCATGATCCGGTGGCGAGGGAGAGGGAAGCGCGCTGCCTGATGCGTCCTTCCTTACCGACGACGTTTGCCACACGATCGAATTCTTTGGCCATGCGCTCGTTCAGATCGACGATTTCGTTCAGCGAGTCGTATATTTTCCCGGTGAGTCCCGTTTGTTCGGAAGGCAGCCGAGTTGTGAAGTCTCCCTTTCTAAAATCTGAAAGGACTTTCAATAGAAGCCGTGCATCGATTGTCTCGGTCGTAAACTCGGTAATCTTCCCCGGTTTTGCCTTCATACAGTCGTTCTCCCTTGATTCGCCGTCGGTGAAGACACGGATACTCCTTCATCGTGTCAAACCGCGCTTTGCAGCATCCACTCTGCCAAAACTTTCGGTTTACCAAGTCGTTGTAAACATAGGAGCTTTCGACGGAGTCGGCTTATGCTGCGGGGGTGTGAATTCGTGGGGCGAGGTTTTTCTCCCCTGTCTTAATCACGAAGCCGGGAAATTTGGACCAAGAAACGGTACTTTGTTACCACCTCAGGAGGCGACAACACTCATGCTCAAGGAATTTAAAGAGTTTGCTCTTCGCGGGAACGTTCTGGATTTGGCCGTTGGAATTGTTATCGGCGCAGCCTTCGGCAAGATCGTGAACTCGCTGGTCAACGACCTTTTGATGCCCCCGATCGGACTCCTCGTCAAGCATGTCGATTTCAAGGAACTGTTCTTCAACCTGTCGAGCACGTCATACGCAACGCTCGCGGAAGCCAAAGCCGCCGGCGCTCCCACGCTGAACTACGGAACGTTTTTGAACATCCTTCTGGAGTTCATCATCGTCGCGTTCGCCGTGTTTCTCGTCGTGCGTGCGGCTAACCGCATGCAAAAGCCCGCGCCGCCGGCACCGGTTTCAACCAGAGACTGTCCGTATTGCCGGATGAGTGTTCCGCTTCAGGCGACCCGATGCGCTCACTGCACATCGCAACTGGCTGCGTGAAATGGTGGCAACCGGCTTCCACCGAATTGCCACTGAACTTGCGTTCTTGCAGCCACGCGCCGGCGCTGTGTAGCTTGTTACGACTCAGGCGGCGTGGGGTTCGACGTTCTCCAGTTCGAATCCAAAAAAAGTTTCGGAAACGCCGTCGCTGAATCGCACACGATACCGATAGATCGCGTCTCCGGGCGGGCTTACGATCTCGGTTACGTGTCCTGTATCGTTACGACGATGAACACTGGGACCCACGGCTCGCACTTGATCGCCAACGCGAAAGCGAGCGGAGCGTGATGAGAATGAATTTGCGTCAGTCATGCGTTATCAGTCCTGCCGCTTTTCACATACCGCCCCTTCCACTCCCCGCCGATCGTCCGCGCGAGTGTCGTGTACGACGGCCCTGAGCCCCCCGTGCCCAACGATAAGAAAACCCGCGGCCCGGCCGAAGCACGACGTATTTCGCTGGTGGGCGGCGAACTGGCGATCCATCTGAACATCACCGGTAATTCGAAAAAAACGATTACCGGGAAAGTTGACGCTGCAACTCATCCTGACGTGGCCGCTCTCGTGACGATCCTGGTCCAGGATCGGCCTCTGCAGACGACGACAAACAATCGGGGTGAGTTTGATATTCATGATTTGTCCGCCGGCGATGTGATCCTGGAGACCTCTGTGAGTGGAAGACGGGTCACCGCGCACTTCAAGATTTAAGCGCTGCGCCGCCTCGATCTGTTGGTCCGTCGCGCGGCGCTCTCGCCGACGTCGACGGGCTTCCAAACCGTCGTCAGTTTCGGATGATTCCTGCAGTCCGGAAACTTCTCGCCCTCTCGCAACAGGATTTCCTGGTGGCAACAAAGGTTCTGATACACACCGAACCGCTTGCTGACTTCGCCGTTTTGCGGCATGCCGACCCTCTCCAATTCCAGCCTTGGACTGTACGCTGGCATACATAGGTCCATTTCGAACTGGTGTGGTTTTCAACAACTTGGAGAGGAACGGGCCTGCCGCTCGGGGAAGAAACACCGTAAGGTAAGGCTTAAATTACCGGTGTCTGCTCCAAAAGGTTGGCGGATTATCGCGAGACGATGATCAACACCTGCGAGAAACCCTCACTCCGCGCGTCGACCTTCGCCACATCGAACTTGAACCGCGCAGATGGTGTCGCTGGGGGCCCCAGCCATCTTGAGGAGAAGCGCACCGCGGAGCGGTGCCAGGAAATTAGCCCGGTTACGCGTTTTTCGCGTACACCGGGGATGACGGACGTATGCGTTGAAACCCGCGCCCTGAAAGGGCGCGAGGCATCGCACGCTTCCAGCGTGCGTACTGACGCAATATTTTCGTCCAGGAGTTTCGCTTCGCTCAACCCCTGGCTAAGCTCCGGCCACCCCTTCGGGGTGAGTTTCGCGACAGAAACCAGCTAACTCAATAGTGTCCCGCGCGCGGTTTCCCGGTCGTCGACGCGGCGCATGACGATCACCACGATGAGGACCAGCAATACCTGGATCACGCCGAACGAAGCCGCCGTGCCGTAGTTCGCGTAGTACAGTTCGTCATTGATTGCGATTGAAAGCGGCCGGTATGAAGGCGTGTACAGCAGGATCGTCGCAACGAATTCGCCGACACCGTCCACAAACGCCAGCAGCGCGCCGGCCGCCACGCCTCGATACAACAAAGGCAGGACGACGCGCCGGAATGCATACCACCAGCTTGCGCCGAGGCTGCGGGCCGCCTCCTCGATACCGGCGTCCAGTTGCGCGAGAGATGCTGCCGTCGACCGGAATACGATCGGCGAGAAGCGTACGAAATATGCCAGCGGCACGATCGCAAATGTCCCTACCAGCACGCGTCCGAAGGCGAAAGGCGAAGGCTCGGCGAAAGCCGTGATCAGGTTGATCGCGACAACCGTGCCGGGCAGAGCCCATGGCAGCATCATCGCGATGTCCATCACGGCTCTTCCGCGAAACCGCATCCGAGCGATGACATAGGCCGAAGCCAGGCCGAGAACGACCGCGCCGCCGACGGCGATGGCGCTCATCTCAATGCTGTTCCGGACGGCCGCCCACGACCGCGGATCCGTAAAGAGCGTCGCGAAGTTCTGCAGCGTGTACTGTGAGGGAAGCGGCGACGTTCTCCAGGATCCGTTCACGGAAAATGCCAGCAGAAAAATCATCGCGATCGGCAGAATCAGAAAGACGGTGGACAACGATGCCACCACGACCAGCACAGCCTTCCACACGCGACTCGTGACCGTCTGCCGCTTTCGAGCGCCTCCCTTGGAGAGCGTGCTGTACGCCGCGCCTTTCTCGTAAGTTCGCAACAGGATGAGGAAAGCGATGGAAATCACGGCGAGCATTACCGACACGACCGAAGCCAGCCCCAGTTGACCGTTCAGCTTCGCGATGACGATCTGCCGCGTCATGACCTTGTCCACATGGAACAGCAGCGGCGCGGTATACGACGCCATCGACGACATGAATGTCAGCAGCGCCCCCGCCACCACTGCAGGAGTCAGCATCGGAAGCAGGACGCGGGTCCATGTCTGAAATCGAGATGCGCCCAGGCTGTAGGCCGCTTCTTCAAGCGAGTCGTCCGACTGTTGGAGCGCGGCCGCGACGGTGAGGTAGAAGTAGGGATACATCGTCAGCGTATGCACCAACAGCACTCCGCTGATGCCGTCGACGGCGAACTTCGTTGGATCCACTCCGAACAGGTTTCCCAGCACCTGCGGGATCGTTCCGCCGATTCCATACAGCAGAACGAACGCCTGGACACCCATGAGCGGGGGCAACGCGATCGGTACAAGAACCAGAATCTGGCAGAGGCGCCTCAACGGAAAAGTCCATCGCCTGAGAAGCACGGCCAGGAAGATTCCGGTGATGCCGGACGTAATGACGCTAAGGAAGGAGACGATCAGACTGCCGAGCATGGATTCGCCCTGCGCGCCATTGCGGAATTCGAAGAATCTCGAGTACTGCGCGAGTCCGCCGCCGATCCCTTTCACGCTTTGCTGGAACGTCGAGACCATCGGCCCCGCGACATAGCCCCACAGCACGAGGGCAAGCAGTAAAACGACGGTCATCGGCCCGGCGCGCTTCAGCAGGAGCTTCATGATGTTTTCGCGGATGGCACCAGATGCGTTGCACCCGCTGCGATCGACAAACCGACCGGCTGGCCGGGACTTGGCCGGGCCGCCGAACTGGGCACTTCCACCTTCAAATTGCCGACACGGGTTTTCACGTTGCAGGAACGGATGGGGCCCGCATACTCCACGTCGATCACGACGCCGGGGAACAATCCTCCGGACCCGAGTTGCAACGATTCGGCTCGCACGCACACACCGACGTGGCCGCCCGCCGCGAGCGTCAATCCGGGCGCTCGCCGTTTTGCATCGACCTCGAGACTGGCGCCATCGGCAAACCGGACGATGATCGAGTTGTCCGCGACTTCGGTGATCGTTGCGTCGATGATGTTGTTGCGGCCGATGAATGTCGCAACGAATCGTGTAGCGGGCCGTTCGTAGATTTCTTCAGGAACGGCGACCTGGTGAATGCGGCCGCGATCGAGCACTGCAATCCTGTCGCTCATGGCCATCGCTTCGTCCTGATCATGGGTGACGTATATCGTCGTCACCTTCGTCGACTGATGCAAAAGCCGCAAGGCGGAGCGCGTTTCCTGACGCAGTTTCGCGTCGAGATTCGATAGTGGCTCGTCCAGAAGCAGGAATTTGGGACTGATCACCAGAGCCCGCGCAAGGGCGACACGTTGTTGCTGGCCTCCCGAAAGCTGATCGACGCGCGCATCGTCGAGCCCGTTCAGTTGCACTTCTGCAAGCGCCGCCGCTACGCGCTCACGGAGTTCGTCGCGCGGAATCTTTCGAACCTGAAGTCCAAATGCAACGTTCTTCGCGACGGTTAAATGAGGAAACAATGCGTAGTTCTGAAACACGAACCCGATGTCGCGGCGATTCGGCGGTTCGTGCGTCACGTCGGTGTTGCCGAAGAGGATTCGGCCGGAGGTCGGTTCTTCGAAACCGGCAATCATGCGGAGCGTCGTAGACTTTCCGCATCCGGAGGGCCCGAGGAGCGTGAAGAATTCGCCGTCTTCGATCTTGAGGTCAATCGAGTCGACGACCTTGCCGGTCCTCTGAAAGGACTTCGACAGCGCCTCCAGCGTGAGCGCGGTCACCGCCCGCCCTTGTCCTTGATGTTCTGGGACCAGTAGTCCAGCCACTCCGTCTGTTTCTGGCTGAGGACGTCCCAGTCGATCTTCATTTCTTTGATGTTGAGCTTTTGGAGCCATTCCGGCTTGTCGGCATCCGGGATTTGAATGGCAGGAATCTGGTAGTAGTCCTTCGCGAGCTGCGCCTGCAGTTTCGGTTCGAGCAGGAAATTCTGGAACTCGACGGCGGCTTCCATCATTTTGGGATTATTCACGACGCCCACTCCGTCAAGCAGCACGGGCACACCCGACTCGGGAATGACGAAGGACCACGGACGGTTGTTCTTGAGCGGCTGGATGAGCGCGTCCTGCAGATTCCACAGCGTGACGGCGCCGACGCCTCGATCGATCTTTAAATACATGTCGTCGGGTGTGGGCGAGTAGACGGCGGTGTTCGCATCGAGTTTCTTCAGCCATTCGTACCCGGCGTCGGGGGAACCTGTCGTTGCGTATTGCCGGTAAATCATCGAACTGAAGATGGTGCGCATGGTGCCGGACGCCATCACATCGCGAATGACAATCTTGCGTTTGAAAGCCGGAGTGATGAGGTCGTCCCAGTCTTTGGGCGCCTGGTCGGGTTTCAGAAGGTCGTGATTGTAGATGATGACTTCTGGCAGCAGCATTTCGGCATACCATCGTCCCTGGGGGTCTTTTTGCGATGCATCAATAAGGTCGGCGCTCGCCGGCTTCGAAGGAGCGAGCAGCCCTTCGTTGGCTGCCTGCTGAAGACCCTGAAGCGTGCTGCCCCACAGGAATCCGGCCTGCGGGTTCGATTTCTCAGCGCGCATCCGGTCGAGCGCCGCCTGCGCGCCCAGAGTGATCACATTCACGTTGTTTTTGTACTTCGGAAACTTTGCCGTGAAGAGATCGATGACGTGCGCGACTTCGTCTTTGTCGCGGCCCGTGTAGATCGTGAGCGTTTGCTGGGCGGCGGGCTCATTCGCGGCAGGAGTGCACGCACTGGTGAGCAGGAGCAGTAAACAAATCAGAACGCGTCGCATCGTCGAGGATCGTAGCACGGCTACCTCTCCCGTCGGGAGGGTACTAAGTTAGGAAGGATCGCGGACCAGCAAAATCAGCAACCGGGTTGCTGATTACTGATCTTCGAGCAGGGGAGAAAGAGAGTTCAATCGGTTAGAAGCGAAATTTATCTTTTGGCTTTCGCGTCCCGAATTTCTCGCTTGCTGGAAAAATACGCTGGATCAATTGACTCGCCAGACTCGCGTGGTATCCGTGCTTGCAATTAGATGTTTGCCGTCAGGTGTAAAAAAAAGCTGAGAAATCCGTGCGGCAAAAGGGTTGTCCCGGGAAACGCGCACCGCAGGAAACGCTGCTCGAGCAATTTTCTTGAGCGTCTTCAACTCATAAAGATCAACAAAAGCGATCCTCTCATCGTTCGTCGTGTTTGCTATCGCGATTGTCTCGCCGTCCGGTGAAATCGCCCATGCGCTTCCTAGTACATCGGAGTTGATGGTCGTGTCATTCCTGACAATCGGTTGTCTCCAAGCTGTCACCGTCTCTTTGCGAACTAAGTCGTATGTTTCAGTGTCGTAGAAAAGCAAATAACGTTCTGTTTTTGCCGTATCGTCGACCGTATTGGATCCCACCAGAAGCAATTGTTTCCCGTCCGGTGTGAACGCGGCGTTGTGGGAGCCTACATACAACCCGTTTTGTAACCTTGGGAACCGGTGCAAAATCGTCATGGTTTTTATGTCTCTCACCAAGATCTCATGCCCGGTGGTCTTGTACAGCAGATGTCCATGCGAGGAAATTGTTAACGGATATAAAACGCCACGTTCAGGATGTTGAGGGTCAGCCGGAACAACGTCGACTATCTTGCAATCGGGCAGCGTCAAGACACCAAGGGACTGCGGCGAACGGGCTTTACTAACGATAGCCAGCGCCCGGTTGGTGCTCACGAAATTAATCGCACCTACCGAGATGTCGTTTGTACATGTACCAACCGCATTTTGATCATAATCCCAAAGCCGCGCGGCGTACTTCGGAAGAGGTGCGGGCTCAATGTAGAAGACCGTCCGAGTCCCATTTATAAACTGCACTCGAGTTGGATAAAACTCGACACGTGTTCGGGCGACCTCTTGCCCAGTTGACAAATCAACGATTCGCAAGAAGTCACTATCATTTGAAGGTTTCGGCAAAGCGACCGGAGGCCGTCCATCCAGGGGCACACTGAATGTTCGCATCAGCGTGCTCATTTGATACAACACCAGCTTCCCATCATCGGAAATGTCTTCAACCCTAGTCTGTTTGTATTCTGAGACCAATCGCAAGTCTTTCACATTCGACGCTTGCTGTCCCGAAGCTGATGAGACCAGAAACATCGTCCACAGAGTCAGGGTTGACGCGTACCGTGAGAATCTTGATTGAATTCGTATGTTCATCGGACAAATACCTTTCTCACTTACGTGGTCTGCATTCGTACCCTGTAATCGTTTTTCCTAGCGCGCGTCCCACGGCAAAAGGATTGGTCCTGCCCGGCATTAGCATCTCTCCTGCATGAACTAAAAAGCCGATGACGCCGCTCTGGGGGTTTCCACGATCGATATCCGCAAAAGCTCCCAATGGACCGCCGCCCACCTGAAGTGAGTTCAATACCCTGTTCTGTCTCCCGCCGAAACTACTCATACCTGGATGAAGTCCGGGGTTTGGCCGATCGCTTATGAATGTACCGCCGGCAATAGCGGCTGCAACGCTTGCTTCAAACACATTCGTCGTACCAGGAGCAAATAGCAGTCGATCCTGTTGAATTCCAAGTCCCCCCGCTTGTAAAGTCGAACAGTATGTCGGCGCGATTCGTTTCGCGGTTGTAGCTCGCGCCCATCAGCTTCACCTGAGCGGCGAGACGATTCTCGTCCTGCAGATGCGACTCCAGATGTTGCGTCGCATTCTGCAGGTTCTTCAGCGAGTAATCTTTGCCTTCGCGGATGGCGAATCCCATCAGGCGCCCGCGCAGCGAGCGCAGGCTCTTCTTGAGATGTTCGGTTTCGTCGGGTGTGGGGCCCTCGATGATGATGTCGCCGAATTTCGCCAGGCGATTCAGCGTTATGCGGAAATTCACATTGGCGAGCCCCAGCGCTTTGTCTACCTTCGCCTCGGGGTTGACCGTCGCGAGGAAATATCCGTTGCGCTGCAGGAATGCGAGGAGCGAGTTTTGCGCTTTTTCAATGTCGACGGCGGAGTAGGGTTCCTGCTGGACGTATTTCGATGCCTGTATGAGACGCGCGTAAGGGAACTCTTCCCCGCCGGGGAACTGATACACCCCGAAATAAACCGCAGGTTGAAGAATGAAGAGGACGCGAACGCCCTCCGGTTCCGGCCGCAGGTCGAGTTGCACCTGCGTGAATTTTCCCGTGCGTTCAAGCGCCGCTATAGTCCGGTCGATTTTCTCGACCGAAAAATCCTCGCCCGACCGCTGAGCGAGCAGCGGCGACATCTCCTCAAGATTCATGTCGGGTTGCTCCGCCAGTTCCGCTGAGGAAACTTTCTGGCCCTCATACGAGAGAAGTTCGATTCTTTTTACGGGATCCTGCGTGGGTTCCTGCGGGGACTGCGCGCCGGTCAACAAAGTTGTGCACAGCAGCAGGCCGAGGAATGCTAGATTACAACCATGCAGCAAGCTTGCCTTTTTTGCAGAATTATCCAACGCGAAACACCGGCGGAGTTTGTGCATGAAGATGACCTCGTCGTGGCATTCCGAGACTCACGGCCACAAGCGCCGGTGCATCTCCTGGTCATGCCCAGAAAACACATTCCAACTCTTAATGAGCTGACGTCCGAAGACAATGCGCTAATCGGCCAGATGTTTCAGGTTGCCCGGAAACTGGCAGTGCAATCCAACGTTCATCAGAAGGGGTACCGCACGGTATTCAACGTGAATGCGGGGGCGGGACAGTCCGTCTATCACATCCACTTGCATGTGCTGGGCGGGCGGATGTTCAGCTGGCCTCCGGGTTAATTGTTGTCAAATGTCCGTTGTTCCTGACCCATGATCCATGTCATTGATCAATGTGCAGTGCGCAATGACATGGACCATGGGTCAGGACCAATGGAGATCGGACAACCGGGATCCTACCCGCCGTACCCTCCAGGCAGATCCCTCTCTGGCGGGCCATCGTAAGCGACATCATTCATATCCACCACGCGGAACGGGCGTTCGCGCGTGGTCTCTTCCACGGCATGCGCGGCCAGACCGACCACGCGGGGAATAACGAAAAACGCGCGGCCATACTGCCATGCGATATCCATGTCGGAAATAATTCCCGAGATTACGCCGTCGATATTGGCGGGAAGTTTCAAATCGCCGGCGATCGCCTCAGCGAGCGCAAGATGAGGTCCTGCAAGTTTCCACTCCTTAGCTTTTGCCGCCAGAGTGCGCGTGCGCGGATCGCGATCGTGCCAGGGGTGGCCGAATCCGGGGATGCGCTGCTTTCGAGTTCGATAATCCGCCACGATGTCTGCGGCTTGCGCGCCCGACCGGACCGAGTCCTGCAGAAGTTTTGCGCATTGTTCGATCGCTCCGCCGTGATGATCGCCTAAAGAGATCACGCCGGCGGCGATCGATGCCTGAAGCGGCACGCCGCCGGAAGCGACAAATCGAGTAGCGTCGATCGAGGGCGCGAGAAACGAATGATCCGTGCTGGAAACCATGATCATCTCAATCATGCGACCTTCGTTACGCGTCGGCAATTCGCCTTTAAAGGTCAGGTAAATCATGTCGCCGAAAGTGCATCGCTCCATCAGGTCCTCGACCCGATAGCCGCGAATGAGAATCTTGTTCTTTTCGACCGAGGAAAGAGAGGTCCTCCAGAACGGTTTGCTCATCGATTATTCCTCTTTGTTGAGAATGCACATCGATCGGAGCTGCGTACGAAAGATCTGCCGCATTCTCAGAAAAAAATCCTGATAGTCCTTCGACTGGTAGTCGGGATACGTCCATGGAAAGAACTGGTATGTATTGTTTTTGAAATGCATCGTGACTTCAGCGAAGACGCCGCCGCTCATATAAATTCTGTGATAAAAATTTTTGGTAGAGGCGAGAACGACCTTGGCCTGCTCGACGTATCCCGGATCCAGATTAACCGGCCGTTTTACGACGGTATTGGGTGTTCGAAGGAGCGGCGCTAATTCGTCTTCAAGCTGGTTGGTTTGCCTCTTGATTTCCGCCAGTTGATCCGCTTCAATAAGCCGCTCGAACGAGAAAAAGACGCGATCGATCAGATCGCCCATTTCCGCTTCGTAATAGTCGGTGAAGTCGAACGGAATCACATCGGAGCGATGATCGATTTTGCCGTGCGCTGCAACAAGCCGTTCTTCGATCTGCGGGATGAACTTGCTGTTGGATACCAAAACGCCGATGAACAGCTTGACCGGTGTGAATTGACGAATTGCACCCATGGGGACCATGAAACAACTTTCGCTGAAAGAAATCCAAGACAAATATGCCGCCGGAGCAACCGTGTCACCTGCGATCCTGCGAAAGCTCCAGCGCGATCCGCGAACGGGCGCTCGACACTTATATAGGGTCCTCGCGAAACGGTACGACGATCAGAAAAAAGAGCGTGTTCGACTGGACTCGATGCTTCATTTCGAACGATTGCTGTGGAAAGCCGGCATTCAACGCATCGCTGGAGTCGACGAAGTCGGCATGGGACCCCTGGCGGGACCGGTGGTCGCAGCGGCGGTTGTTTTTCCTCCAGGCACGGAGATCGATGGCGTCGACGATTCGAAGGCGCTCGATGAAGAAACGCGCGTTCGGCTCGATGAAGAGATACGGCGGAAGGCGTCGGCGTTTGCCATCGGCGTCGTTGATGTCGACGAGATCGACCGGATCAACATCTACCACGCCGGCATTCAGGCGATGCGCGTCGCGCTGACGAGCCTGCCTGTCCAACCGCAACATATTCTCGTCGACAGCCGGACGGTTCCCGGCTTCGCGCAGCCCCAAAACAGTTTCGATAAAGGCGACGGTATCAACTTCTCGATCGCTTCGGCGTCCATCGTTGCCAAGGTTTTTCGCGACAGGCTCATGACCGAACTCGATTCGAAGTACCCCGGATACGGCTTCGCCAGCCACAAAGGCTACGCCACGCCGGAGCACCAGCGCGCTATTCGAGACATGGGGCCATGCCCCATCCATCGCCGCTCGTTCGATTACATTCGCGAGCTCTGCGGCCAGTACTGCGACCTTTATTACTCGCTCAAAGATCAGGGTCACGCCTGCGCATCACGCGGGGAACTGTCGGCATGGGAAAAAGAAATGAAAGCCGCCGAGTCCCAACTCTCATTCAACGAAAACAAAAAGCTGCATCTGACGGCAACCCGCCTCTGGAAACGAATGGCCCGAACCTAGGGGGTGTGGCGACTGTATAGCTCTCCGTCATTTTTCCATATAAAATGACGGAGCTATGTACAGGGAGTACGAGAGGCTGCTTACCGCCCCGAAACAAAGCTTTTTTCTTTTCGGCCTTCGTGGTGTGGGAAAGAGCACCTGGGCGATCGCCAATTTCCCCAACGCCACTCGCATCGACCTCTTGGACCAGTCCCTGTACACGACATACTTGACTGCTCCGGACCGATTTGCGGATCGCCTGCGTGCCATGGACAACGGCGCATGGGTGATTATCGATGAAATCCAACGGCTGCCGGGCCTTCTCAACGAGGTTCATCGGTTCATCGAGGGGAAAAGGCTCCGATTTGTGCTGTTGGGATCGAGTGCGCGAAAGCTTCGGCATGCCGGCGTCAATCTTCTGGCGGGTCGCGCGCTCAAAAAGAGCATGTATCCGCTCTTGCCTGAAGAGTTGGGCAGAGATTTCTCGATCGAAACGGCACTCCGGTTCGGGAGTCTTCCCATAGTTCGTGCATCGGAGTCTCCCGCGGAAACTCTGCTGGCCTATTCGGAAATGTATCTGCGGGAAGAGATCCAGGCCGAGGCGCAGGTACGTAATCTGGCAGGGTTCGCGCGCTTCCTGCCGATAGCAGCGTTATTTCAAGGCCAGACGCTGAACGTCGCGGGCCTTGCGCGCGACGCGGGTGTGCAGCGAACGACGGTCCACGGTTATCTCGAGATCCTGGAGGATACGCTCGTCGCCTACCGAATTCCCGGATATGAGGCCCGGCTGCGCGTCAAGGAGCGCAAACATCCCAAGCTTTATTGGAACGATCTTGGAGTGTTGCGCGCCGTGAAGCGTCAGTTAGGCGAGCCCGCGCAGGAGGAGCTTGGGCCTCTCTTCGAAGGCTGGATCGCCAACTATCTCCGCGCGCATCACGAACTGGGAACGATTCCTTACGAGGATATTTTCTACTGGGCTCCAGCCCAGGGCCGCACTGAGGTCGATTTTCTACTGCGGTTTGGAAAGCGTTTCATTGCGATTGAAGTGAAGGCCGCTACGCGCTATTCCGATGCCTCGCTCGCGGGACTTCGCGCTATCGGCGACCTGGCAGGACTCCGGCGCCGCATTCTCGTGTACCTTGGGAGGACGTCCGGTCTTACGCAGGACGGAATTGAAATCCTTCCGCTTGCCGACTTTATTTCCGCCGCCCAGGGAGCCTTCGGCGTCGCCGGTTGAGAACGCCGACGGCTTTTCTTTCGCGTGACAATTCCCACTCCCGTTCGTTTTGTTGTTAGAGGTGCTAATGTCGACCCCGCCGGCGACGGATGTGTCGAACATGCCATTCGAGAGCGAATACGAGCAGCTGTTCCGGGAACACTCCCCGATGTTGTACCGAACCGCGTACAGCCTCCTGGACAACGCGGCCGATGCGGAAGATGTGCTGCAGACGGTCTTCCTGCGTCTTATGCGGAGTGGATTGCCGGCAGAGTTGAAACGGAACGCGAAGGGTTATCTTTATCGTGCTGCCGTCAATGCCTCCCTGGACTCCATCCGCGCCAGAAAGCGTCGCGGCTCTACAGAACAAACGGACCATGCGGATACTGCAACCGCTTCGGACTCCGAGTCCGTGGAAGAGACGCATCGGCGGCTCGCCGACGCTCTGGCTGAACTTCACCCCCGAGCTGCGCAAATCCTCATCCTGAAATACGTGCACAGCTACAAGGACGCCGACATTGCGCGCATCCTCGGCACCTCTCGTGGCGCCATCGCGATGCGTTTGTTGAGGTCGAGATTCCGTCTGAAGGAAATCATGCGAGATTTGGGAGAAAGGCGATGAACACCCACAAGCAGACTGTTCCGGAGTTTCTGGACCGAACCTTCGCCCGTTTTCGCGATTTGCCGCATTCGCATGTCGAAGCAGCGTGTGATCGTGTCCTGCAGCGCCTGCAAGGCGAGATACCTCGCAGACCGATCGTGGACCCAGTGCCGCACCGTGTGCGACAGGGCCAAAACTGGCGGCGCTTTGCCGCGATCGCCGCAGTCGTGGTCGTCGTTTTCGCTGTTCTTTTCGTTCAGACGCGGGAGTTGACACTTGCGGAGGGAGAAATCCTCAGGACGAGTGGCGATGGAGTCGTGCTCACGTTGTCCGACGGGTCGCGTGTCGAGATGCGTCCGCAATCCGAAATGTTTGTCGAACCTGCCGACGATGGTCTTCGCCTCCGCCTGAATCACGGGGCTGTCATCATTAATCTGGCCGTGCAGCGCACGGGAAAATTCCATGTGCGCACCGATGACCTTACGGCAACGGTTGCCGCAGGCGTTTTTCTCGTGAGCGCGGAGCCGGCAGGTTCGCGTGTGGCCGTCATTCAAGGTGAGGTTCGTGTCCAGCAGGGAACCTCCGAGACAAATCTGGGGCAGGGTGAGCAATTCGCAACGAGTCCGCAGATGGAATCCCGTACGGTGCCTGAGGTTCTCCCGTGGAGTCGGAGTGCAGAGACTCATCTCGCACAGCTGCTGGAGCCGCGTCTGACCCTCGAAGAACGCTGTGGGCCACCGGATTTGCGATCGATTGTGCGGGAAAATGGCTGGAACCTTCGGCTGCTGCGGGTTCTGTGGTGGCAATACAACTGCCAGCGCGATTCAGACAGAGAATGAGAATTGCGTTTTCCGGATATAATCCCGCGCAGTTATGGCAATTACACCAGGCACTCGAATTGGCACGTATGAGGTGACTTCGCAGCTCGGCGAAGGCGGCATGGGAGTCGTCCTGCGAGCTCGCGACACCAGGCTGCTGCGTGATGTGGCGTTGAAGGTACTACCGGACGATTTTGCGGATGACCCGGATCGCCTGTCCCGGTTTCAACGTGAAGCGCAGGTTTTAGCTTCATTGAATCATCCCAACATCGCTCAGATTTACGGTTTCGAACATTTGGGCAGCACCGGCTGCATTGTGATGGAACTCGTCGAGGGAGAGACGCTGGCCGAGAAACTGCAACATGGGCCGCTCCCTTTCGACGATGCGATCGAAATCGCCAAACAGATTGCCGACGCGCTGTCCGCTGCTCACGAGCGCGGCATCGTTCACCGGGATCTCAAGCCGGCCAACATCAAGCTCACACCGAGCGGAACCGTGAAGGTGCTCGACTTCGGACTCGCCAAGGCTCTGACAAATCGGACGCCGGACAGCGGAGTGTCCATGATGCCGACCAAGGTCAGCGGCTCAATGGTCGGCTCAGTGGTTGGAACGGCTGGGTACATGTCGCCGGAACAGGCCAGAGGCAAAGAAGTCGATGCGCGGACCGATATATGGGCGTTCGGTTGCGTGCTGTACGAGATGTTCACGGCCCGGCAGGCTTTCGACGGCGAGACGGCCACGGACATGATCGCGAAAATCGTTACGGGCGCCCCGGACCTCGATCAACTGCCCGCGAACGTTCCGTCCTCGATTCGACTCCTTCTGGAATCGACGCTCAACAAGAACCCGCAACAGCGTCTGCAGCACATCGGCGACATGCGGCTGTTCCTGGATCAGAAGTTCTTTCCGTCCGCCGCGAATACTCCTGCAACTGCGTCTGTTGTCGTCGAACGCAAATCGAGTCGAGGCCTGGTGATAGCCGCGTTCGTCGCCGGTTTGATCCTGGCGCTGATACCGGCCGTGCTTTACTTCCGGACTGCTCCTCCAGCCGACGCTCCCGAGATGCATTTCGAGCTGTCGTTGCCCGGCATCGTCGGGCTGCCCGCCCTTTCGCCGGATGGCCGAAGCATTGTGTATGTGTCGCAAGCCGAGGATGGCCGTTTTCTGTGGGTTCGCTCTCTTGGAGGCCAGACCTCGCAGAAGCTCGCCGGGACTGAGAATACGCAGGCCGCTGCATGGTCCCCGGACAGTCGTTACCTTGCTATCTTCGCCGACGGAAAGCTCAGGAAGATTGATGTCGCAAGCGGGGCGATACAGGTTCTCGGAGATTTTGCGGGGACGCCGATTGGGTTTTCCTGGAATCGGGATGGAGTGATTCTGGCAGGAAGGGCGCGCATAAACGACATCGTCAGGATCTCCGCCTCGGGCGGAGAAATGAAGCCTGTGATGGCACTCGACGCAGGCAGGCAAGAGACTGTCCACGCGGTCCCGGAGTTTCTGCCCGACGGCAATCACTTTCTGTACGCCGCCCTGAGCAAAGTTCCGGAGAACACTGGAATATTCGTGGGATCGCTCGACGGGAAACCTCCAACGCGCGTGATGCCGTTCCCGCAACCGCTGAACGGTTTTCGCTTCGTCCCGCAGGGTTACATTCTCATCTCCAGCAACGGGCTCACGGCGCAACGTTTCGATCCGAACAGCCTGAAGCTGGAAGGCGAACCGATTCCGCTCGCGGCAACACTCGAGAACGGCGGTTTCTCGGTTTCCGATACCGGGCTGTTGTTTTACAGGGCCGCAAGGAGTGCCTTGCCGAGCCGGCAACTGACCTGGTTCGATCGCGCGGGCAAGCAGATCAGTCAGGTCGGCGAGGCCCGCAACTATGGCACGGTCGAGCTTTCGCCGAACGACGACAGGGTCGCAGTGGATGCAATTACCGACAACAATCGGGATATCTGGGTGATCGACATTGCGCGCGCGGTGCCGTCGAGAGTCACGTTCGATGCTGCCAACGACTGGAGTCCGGCGTGGTCCTCCGATGGCGCCAATGTCGTTTTCGCTTCGTCCCGCAGCGGCGGCAATGACATTTACCGGAAATCATCCAGCGGCGTCGGAAACGATCAACTGGTGTACGAAAGCAGTAAGAATGAGATTGCCGTCGACTTGTCTCCGAACGGCCGATACGTAGTGTTCTCGCGCACGAAAGGACAGGGAGTAAACGATACGTGGGTCTTCGATGCGCAGGAAAAGAAAGAGAGCCCATTTGTCGAGTCCCAGTTCGACAAGATCCACGCCAGAGTTTCACCCGACGGCCGCTGGCTCGCATACGGAACCAACGATTCGGGGATGTATCAGGTCGTCGTTCAGTCTTTTCCGGATCCTAACGGCGGCAAATGGCAGATCACGGCTCAGGGAGGCGTCGAACCGAAATGGCGTCGCGACGGGCGTGAGCTGTTCTATCTGGCTCTCGATGGAAAACTGATGTCTGTACCGGTCAGTGGCGATGCGGCGTTTAAGGCGGGAACACCCGTTCCGCTGTTCCAGACTCCCTTGACCGTCAGTCGAAACCAGCCGTCGAGAGACCGCCGGTACGATGTCGCTTCCGATGGCCGGTTTCTGATTGCAGTTCCGTCCGGAGCCGGCATCGTGCCGGCGCCGATTACGGCGGTCGTGAACTGGCCGGCGAGGTTGAGCAGGAACTAGCGTTCTGCCAGGGCGCAGAGCCGTTCTGCGACTTTCGCCGCGATCTGATCGCCGGCGCCGCCTGCCATGATGGTTTTGAAGGTGTCCAGATCGAGGGCGAGCAGTTCCACAGGACCATCAGCGGTAGCCCGTACCGTCGCCGTGCGGGGACGCCCCTGCAGCAGGCCAACCTCACCGAAGTAATCGCCTTCTTTGAGGTTGCAGAGAAAGATCTCGCGATCTCCCTTGTTTGCGCTGACCACTTCAACTCGGCCGCGGACGATTACATAAAAGTAATCGGCCGGCTCTCCCTGTTGCACGATGACGGCTCCCGGCCCGAACTCGAGCCATGTGCACTCCGGCCACAGCTTCTCAATCTGCTCGCGAGGAATCTGAGGCAGCGCCGAACCGAGCGTGTTCGAAACGAGGCGCCGCCGCAACACGCCGGCGATTTCGCGGCTCGTCAGGTCGGCCTCACTGATGAGTTCAAAGAATGCTTCGCGGTCGAGCACAATCGTTTGGAGTTCCGTTGCAGCTCGAACGGTTGCCGTTCGCGGAACGCTCCGGAGCAGTCCGATCTCGCCGAAGTAATCTCCAGCGCCAAGCGTTGCCAGTTGCGCCGGTGCGCCGGCTTGCGTTTCCCTCACCACCTCCGCGGATCCGGAAGCAATAATGAAAAATGCATCCGCGGGCTCGCCTTCCCGGATGACAACGTCGCCGGCCTGGTACTGGCGGATTACAGAGCGGTCTGAAGCGTCCGCCAGCGCTTCAGCGCCGACGTCCGGGAGCAGATCAACCAGTTCTCCTTCGAATCCGGAACGCGTCGTGACCGCTGCCTTCGGCCGTTCCTTCAGAATTCGAACCGTCAATTTCGGCGAAGGCGCAGGAAACGGCGTTACCGAAAGCTTCAATTTGTAGTCGTGCGGGTCGAGGCGGATGTCGAACCGATGCAGGAGTCGGCCCACAGTAAGCATGACCAGCGTATCCACGACACCCGCGCTGACACATGCGTGGGAACCCAGGCCGTAGGGGACCAACATACCGGTCTGTCGATGTTCGTTCCGCGGAGCGACGAAGCGCGCCGCATCGAACGTGTACGGGTCCGGAAAATATTCTGGCAGGTAGTGCGTGACCGCCGTAGCCGTCAGTGTGATAGCGCCGCGGTCAATCCGGTATCCCGCATACTCGAAGCTGTGATGGACATAGCGCGGAGCCGATATGGCTATCGTATGCATGCGCTGCGTTTCCAGCATCGCGCCGCGCAGCCATGGACTTCGCCGCAGGGTTTCCAGGTCGGGAGTGCCGGTTGCGAACAGCGCGTCGAGTTCGCCGCGTACTCGTTCAAGCAGATCCGGATGCCGCAACAACTCATATAGGAGGAAGCCGCAGGCCGACGCGACATAAACGACGCTGCTGCTGTACGGCGCCTGTGCGGTCGCCAGAATTTCGGTTTCGTTGAGAGGCCGGCCCTCCGGCGTCTTTGCAGTCAGCAGCAAGTCGATGAGATCCGCAGGACAGCCCTTCATCTCTCGCCCACGATGCTTCGAGATCGACTCCCGCAGGAAACTCAACACGCGGCCGCGCGCAAAGCGGTATCGGGGCCGCCATCGCAGGAATCCGGGAAATCCGCCGACTCCTGCTCCGACGAAAGTGGGTCCGAATTTTTTCACCTCAGCAACGTGATGTCCGGTCGGACAGCCACCCATGGCAAGGCCGATCTGTTCGACAACGAGAGCCTGCATCAGATTCGTCACGTTGACACTGGCGCCCGGCGTCTGGCGGTCCAGAATCGCGTCGGCGCCGCCGATCATGCGAGGCAGATGCGGAGCGATCGCTTCGCGCGAAAAACCGGGCCGCAACTCCCGTCGAAAGCTCCGGTGCGCGTCGCCGTCGAGCGCGACAAGAAAGGCAGGCGTGCCGAGGTCCTTTCCGTATGGCCGGTAGACCGGCTCGCTCGAGAAATAATGTGCTTCCCAGTCGACGAACTTTCGATTGGCTTCAGGACCTGCCAGGACCGTGTAGTGACGGCCAGGCCCGGCAACCTGGAACACAGGCCCAATCTCGCGATACATCTTGAGGAAGAACGCGAGCGGATCGCGCAGAAGGTCGACCGTGTTTCCAAGCAGAGGCAACCCGGGCGCGACGGGCGGTGTTCGGAGGCCATCGTTATTGCCGGTGCGGGTTTCTGCTTTCATGGAATCAACGTTTAATGTGTCCACGTGCCACTCGGAACGCCAGCCTTAAATGAAGACCGGAACTATACGGTCACGCTTCCGGTGCCGCTTCCGGCAAGACCCATTTCTGACAGTTGGTTGAGGCTTTCGCTGAACACGTCATAAAGCGCCTTGAGCCGGTCCACTTCGCGGATCCGGTCGGCGACATCGAAAACGAGCACGTCCACGCCCGTGGGATACTCCGTTCCGAACCAGCCTTCGTCATCCTGGATGCTGAGCTGGAACTTGGGCTGAGCCGTGACGAGGGAGCGCAACCTGTCATTGTTGCAGAGCGATCGTACTGCTGCTTCGTTGTTGCTTTTGACGACGAATGCTTCGTCAAACTCAGGATGCCCGATCTGAATGTCCTGCATTCCCAGAAGTGTGCCCAGGTAACTGAAGATCGACGCGCGGTGAATGGAGAAACGAAACCCCATTGGATTCGGAAATGGTGCGCGCATTCGAGTGTGCGGGATTTGGATGGGGACTTTACCCACCATGACCATGGTGGTGTATTCGTCCAGAGTGACGGTCCACTCGCCGATTTCGGCGCGCAACTTCTCGCCACGCCAGGTCGTGCGGGGGACGACTTCGCCTCCGATCTGAGCGCGGAGCGCGGTCCACACTTCGTCACGGCTCGGTTTGAAACATGATTTGAAAAAGCTCATGGTATGGGGTTCACTTCGTCTTCAACTTTCAACCGACAAGTGAAAAGGCCTGCTATTTCGCTGGAGGCGGCGCACCACCTCGCCCAGCACCGCGCGGCGGAGCCGGCGGCAGCGTGCCGCCTTCGGCCAGGATCTTCATGTTCTCGAGCGCCTGAGTGAATGTGGTAGTTCTTTGCGCCTTGTCTCGTTCGCGCGCGGCATCATCGGCCAGCGTGGAGTTGTCCCACATCAGCGTGTAAACCAGCTTCGATGTCGTGGCTGTGACCGGTCTCGCTTCAAGCGTGCCGTGATACAGGATGTAAGGGCGGCCGGCCCGGACAGGCTGGGTGTACGTGTAGGAGAGTTCGGTTTTTCCAACAAGGACTTCGCTCGCAACCGAGCGCACCGCGCCGACCTCATTATCCTTTCCTGCGGTGATCGTGCACGCAATGCGCAGCCATTCGCCGATATCGCAGTACTTGCCGACCCGCTTCCACACGTCCGCCGCGGGCTTATTCACATTCAGTTCCATGATTATGGACGTGTAGGTCGGATTGGTGACGACTTCGACCGGCGTCGGCCCGCCCTGACCGGCGGGCGCCGGAGCTTGAGCGAGCGCCGGTTGCGCCAGACACGCAGCCAGCGCACCGGCGGCAATGGTCTTGATGATGTTGTTCCCCATGGAGTCCTCCAAAATGGTCCGCCTCTCGGCGTGTGCTGATTTGTTGAGGGCACATCTTGGCACAGGCGGGTGCAGCGTGTCACGGATGGCGTGGGGAATTCGGGGTCAGGCGCATAAGGCTGATAGATCAAGCGCCCGACCCCTTCTCCTGTTGACAATCAACGGGTGCATGGTACACTTCCGTTGGTTATCAACAGGAGCGTGAACCGGCATGGGGCGACAAGAGAAATCCGAAGTGCTTCAAGGCACGCTGGACCTCATGATCCTTCAATCCCTCGATTCGATGGGGCCGCTGCATGGATGGGGAATCGCCCGGCGTATCGAACAGATCAGCCAGGATGCCCTCGCCCTGAACCAGGGAACGATCTATCCCGCGTTGGTGCGCCTGGAGCAGCAGGGCTGGATCAAGTCGGAATGGGGCACATCCGAAAACAACCGCAAGGCGAAGTACTTTCAGATCACCAAAGCCGGCCGGCGCCAACTGGCGAAAGAGGTCGATAACTGGTGGCGCATCGCGGGCATTATCTCGCGGCTTGTTCCAAAGCCTGAATAGGTGCAGTCATGAGTCGCATTCGTTGGTTCTTTGTTCGCATCCTCAACCTTTTCCGCAAATCAAAGCTCGAGAGCGATCTCGCCGATCAACTGGAAGTTCACCGCCAGATGATCAAAGAGGATCTGATCGGACAGGGGATGGACCCATCGCAGGCGGAACGAAAAGCCAGGCAGGTCCTGGGGAACGACGTCATGGTCCGCGAGTTATCGCGCGATGAAATATTCTCCCGATTCATCGACGAGAGCGTTCGGGATATTCGGCAGGGCTTCCGGAGTTTGTCGCGGCATAAGGGATTCACGGCAGTAGCCGCGATTTCGCTGGCGATAGGAATCGGCGCGAATACGTTCATCTTCAGTCTCACCAACTCGACGTTGCTCAATCCGCTGGGTTATCCGGATCCCGACCGGCTGGTGACGATTTGGACAGTTCCCGATCGAAACCACAAGCTGAACGCCAGCATTACCGTGGACACGATCACCTCGAGCGTGACCAGGTATTTCGCGATCCGACAGCAGGGCCGGTCGTTTGAGGGCGTCGGCGCGTTCAATGGCGGCGCATGCGGCGGGAGGACTCTCGGCGCGGATGGCCCGGGGACCGCGGCGGAGCGAGTTTATGGTCAGTGCTTCACGCCGTCGCTGTTTCATCTGCTGGGTGTTAAGCCTTTCATGGGCCGCACATTCACGGAAGACGAAGACCGTATCGGCAACGTCGCGCCGATTATGTTGATCAGCCATTCGTTCTGGCGCCGGCGATTCGGTTCAGATTCGTCGATCGTCGGGAAGAAGGTGATGCTCAACCAGGTTCCGATGACAATCATCGGAGTTCTGCCGCCGGACTTCCGTTTGTTCCGTGATCCAAATGTTCCTCCCGGTTCGAGGACACCGCAGATCGATTTTGTCGCTCCGCTGGAGCTGGGATCCACTCAGGTCAGGAGCCGTCTGGGCGGAAACACGATCGTCGCTCGTCTGAAGCCGAATGTTTCAATCGAGCAGGCGCAGGCCGAAATCGCCGCCATCGTGGCCGAAATGGCGGTCCGCGACCCGGACCTTCATGCCGGACTAGCCGTTCGTGCCGAGTACCTCGGCGGCGTTGTACATCGGGACTACCGGTTGGCGCTTCTGCTGCTACAGGGAGCCGTTGGATTTGTTCTCCTCATCAGCTGCGCCAACGTCGCCGGTTTGCTGCTGGCTCGGAACGCATCGCGCCGCCACGAAGTCGGGTTGCGCATTGCGCTTGGCGCGGACCGCAGTCGAATCGTCCGGCAACTCATTGCGGAGAGTCTGCCGTTGGCAGTGGTCGGAGGAGCGATCGGTGTTGGCGTGTCCGTTGCGGCGCTTTCAGTTTTCATCAGCAGAGCGCCCTTGGAATTGGCGCTTCTCGATCGTGGTTGGCTCGAGATTCTGGATCTGCGGGTTCTCGCTTTCACAACGGCAGTGGTCCTCGTGACGATTGGCCTTTTCGCCGTGCTTCCCGCGATTCAGGCTGTAACGCCCCAGGCCAACGATCCTGTAAGGGAGGCTACGCGGACCGTGACAACCGGCGCTCATCGTCAGCGTCTTCGCAGCGTTCTCGTGACAGGGCAAATTGCGCTCTCACTGGTTCTTCTGATCGGAGCCGGTTTGATGATCAACAGCTTCGCGAGGGTTGTAACGAAGGATCTCGGCGCAGATCCAACCAATCTGTTGGCTTTCAGTTTTCATCTGTCCCCGTCGGATACGATCAAAGTGACGAGCATGTATCGAGGTTTGCCGCTGGGAACGGTGAGTCCCAAACCTGCCATGCTCGTTGAGCAGCTGCTGGAAAAACTGGAAGGCATTCCAGGCGTTGTCGGTGTTGCTGCCGCCAATGCGCCGCCTTTTGCGTACCGCCCGTTGCTGCTTCCATTTCTCGCCGAAGGAAGTGCGAAGACAACAAGTCAACCCGACACCGCGGATTATGTGGCGGTCACTCGTGGTTTTTTCCGTCAAATGAAAATCCCTCTCGTGAAGGGGCGTGATTTCGATGAGTACGACAACGGGAGCGGGCATCCCGTCCTGATCATCAACGAGACGATGGCCCGGCAGCTCTTTCCGTCCGAAGATCCTATCGGAAAGCGGATCACGCTTGATTATGTGCCGGACGAACGTCCGCGCGAGATCGTCGGCGTCGTCGGCGATACGCTTTCCATCATGCAATCCGGCCATAATCCGGTGATGTACGTTCCTCATCTTCAGCAGACATCCCAATGGATTGGCATAGCCTGGGGGCTGCGTTCCGGCATGTATTTCCTGGTCCGGGCCAGTGGAGATCCGGGACGTCTGGTTCCCGCCGTGAAAGCCGCTGTAGCCGCAGTCGCGGTCTTGATGGCGGCGACCGGTATCTACGGGATCCTCGCGTATTCTGTCGCTGAAAGAACGCGTGAGATCGGAATTCGGATGGCCCTCGGCGGCCGATCGACGACGATTCTCATGATGGTTCTTCGTCAGGCCGCATGGATCATCATAGTGGGAGTAGCCGTTGGCTTGATTGGCGCCTCGATGCTCAGCCGGTTCCTCCAATCGTTACTCTTTGAAGTCCAGGCGACGGATGTCGCCACATACACCGCCATCTCGCTGGTGGTGTTGCTGATTTCCATCGTCGCGTGCGTTGTCCCGGCGCGGCGAGCCGCTTCGGTGGATCCGGTCCTTGCGCTGAAGCACGAGTAGCCGGTTCTGCTAAACTCGTTATCTATCCTTATGAAGAAACAGATCGCCATTCTTACGTTTATCTCCAGTCTTCTTGCCGGCGGTTGTTCTGCGCCGCAAGCCCAGTCCGGGCCTCCGGTGATGCCTCCCGTGCCTGTGACGACGGCTCAGGCGGTCGAAGAATCCGTGCCGATTCAAATTCGGACAGTCGGAACGGCCGAACCGTATTCCACAGTCGAAGTGAAATCGCAGGTCGCCGGTCCGTTGTTGAACGTGAAATTTACGGAAGGCGGCAACGTCCGGCAGGGAGATCTCCTGTTCGAAATCGATCCGCGCCCCTTCAAGGAGGTTCTTCGACAGACGGAAGCGGCCGTCGCGCGGGACATGGCGCAGTTGCGTGTCGCCGAAGCGAACCTCGCGCGCAGTCAGGCGCAATTGAAGAATGTGAGGGCGGACGCCGCAAGATTCCAGCAACTCTCCAAAGAAGGTATTTCCACGCGACAACAGGACGACCAGATCCGCACGGCTGCCGAAGTCGCCGAGCATTCGGTGCGCGCGGACGAAGCGGCCATCGAGAGCATGCGGGCGTCTCTTGAAGCGGATCGCGCGGCGGTCGAGCAGGCAAAACTGAATCTTGCTTACGCTCAAATCCAGGCTCCGATTTCGGGCCGCGCCGGAAATCTTCTGCTTCATCCTGGAAACCTGGTGAAGGCGAACGGCGACACTCCGCTTGTCGTTATCAATCAGGTGACCCCGATTTACGTCAGCTTTGGCGTGCCGGAGCGATATCTGAATGCGGTATCTCGGCAGCACGGACGCCGCAAACTGGCCGTTGCGGTGTCTCCGGAGAAGGATGCGCCGCCGGTCAACGGCACCTTGAGCGTTATCGACAACACCGTCGACCCGAACACCGGGACGATTCGCCTCAAAGCCGTTTTCGACAACCAGGCCGGCCGCTTGTGGCCGGGACAGTTCGTGAACGTCGTGCTTACGTTGGATATTCAAACGGCAACAGTTGTTCCTTCGGAGGCGGTTCAGGTGGGTCAGCAGGGATCCTTCATCTATATGGTGAAGGCGGACCAGAGCGTCGAGCCCCGGCCCGTGACCGTCGGGCAGACGTTTTCAGGGAAGGCTGTCATCGAGAATGGTATAGCCGCTGGTGAGACGATCGTGACGGATGGTCAGTCGCGGTTGTTTCCCGGAGCAAAAATTTCCACGAAGTAACATGCATTTTTCAAAGATTTTCATCGAGCGTCCCGTGATGACGACGCTCGTCACGTTCGCGATCCTGCTCTTCGGAATCGTAGGATTCCGGGCGCTCCCAATTGCGGCGCTGCCGAGCGTGGACTATCCCACGATCCAGGTGACCGCCTTCCAGCCGGGCGCAAATCCCGAGACGATGGCGTCCTCCATCGCGACACCGCTGGAACGTGAGTTCTCGACGATCGCGGGCGTCCGATCCATCAGTTCATCGAACACCCAGGGCGCCAGTACGATCACCGTTCAGTTCGGACTCGATCGCGATATCGATGCGGCTGCGCAGGACGTGCAATCGGCAATCGCGCAGGCTGTTCTGCCGTCGATGCCGCGTCCGCCCTCATATTCGAAACAGAATCCGTCGGAACAACCGATTCTGTATTTTTCGCTCGGTTCGAAGACACTGCCGCTCTACACGGTCAATGAATATGCGGAGACGATGATCGCGCAGCGGATGTCGTCGATCAGCGGCGTTTCACGCGTGCAGGTTTTCGGCGCTCAGAAGTACGCGGTGCGCATTCAGGTTGATCCGGACCGGCTCGCGGCTCATCGGGTTGGCGTCGATGAAGTCCAGCGTGCCGTCCAGCAGAGCAACGTGAATCTGCCGACAGGCAGGCTCCGTGGACCGAAGCAGTCGTTCACGCTGCAGTCGACAGGACAGCTGACGGAGGCCGCGGCCTATCGTCCTCTGATTGTCGAATGGCGCAATGGGAATGCGTTGCGGCTGGAGGAACTCGCCAACGTCATCGACAGCGTCGAAGACAACAAGACGATTGCCTGGAACAATGGAACGCGAAGCATCATCCTCGCGCTGTCGAGGCAGCCTGGTACAAACACGGTCGAGATCGTCGATAACGTCAAAAAGATTCTTCCGGAACTTCAGGCCGCGCTACCTCCTGCCGTTGAGTTCGACCTTTTATACGACGCGTCGGTGTCGGTTCGCGGCTCTATTGAAGATGTCGAGTTCACTCTCGTTCTGACCATTGCTCTGGTCGTCATGGTGATTTTTCTGTTCCTGCGGAATCTGTCCGCCACATTGATTCCGGGATCGGCAGTCGTCCTCTCCATCATCGGCACGTTCGCCGTCATGTATCTGCTCGGATACAGCCTGAACACGCTGTCGTTGATGGCGCTCACACTTTCGGTCGGCTTCGTCGTGGACGACGCGATCGTCATGCTCGAGAACATCGTGCGATACATGGAAATGGGGAAAGGCCGCTACGAGGCGGCGCTGCTGGCGTCGAAGGAAATCGGTTTCACGATCGTGTCGATGACGCTGTCCCTGATCGCCGTGTTCATTCCGGTGTTGTTCCTCGGCGGGATGGTCGGGCGGCTGCTGCATGAGTTTTCAGTCACGATCATCGTCGCGATCCTGATTTCCGGCTTCGTGTCGCTCACGTTCACGCCGATGCTCGGCAGCCGTTATCTGCCGCCGCACAACCGGAAGCACGGCGTGCTTTATCGAGGGCTCGAGTCCGGCTTCAACGTGATCGCTCGTGTCTACGAATACAGCCTGCGCGGCGTGCTTTGTCATCGATTCGCAACAATGGTTGTCGCGCTCGGCACGCTTGCCGGCACCATCTACCTGTTCATGACCATGCCGACCGGTTTCATTCCGAGCCAGGACGGCAGTTATATCTTCGCTGTGAGTATGGCCGGTCAGGACATCTCGTATCATGCGATGGCGGAGCGCCAGAAGATGGTGGCCGAGATCATGAGCAAGGACCCCAACGTTGTCGGGGCGCTCTCGTTTTCTCAGGAGAGCAACGTGGGCTATGGCTTCTCGCTCATGAAGCCGCACGGACAGCGCGAACTGACAGTGGATGAGACGATCGAGCAGATGCGGCCAAAGCTGGCGGAAGTTCCGGGCATGATGACGTTTCTTCAGAACCCGCCGCCGATCACGATCAACGGCCAGTTCACCACCAGCGTTTATCAGATGACGCTTCAGAGCGTGAGTCTGAACGACATCTATGAATGGACTCCCAGGGTGACGCAGCGGATTCAAACCTTGCCGGGGTTTGTCGATGTCAGCAGCGATCTGTTGATTGCGAGCCCGCAGGTGCGGGTCGACATCGATCGCGACCGCGCTCTCGCTCTGGGTGTGACGCCGGAGCAGGTTCAGAACGCTCTGTATAGCTCGTATGGCGACAGGCAGGTGTCGAATATCTACGCGCCGGCGAATCAATATTCGGTGATCCTCGAAGTCCAGCCGGAGTATCAGGGGTCGCCCGAAGCGCTCGACAAGCTGTTCGTGCGGTCCTCGAATGGACAACTGGTTCCGCTTGCGGCTGTCGCGCGCGTCGAGCGTGCGGTTGGACCGCTCAGCGTGAACCACTTCGGACAGATTCCGGCCTCGACCATCTCGTTCAACCTGAAGCCGGGTTTTTCGTTGGGCGATGCGGCGCAACATGTCGACGAGGCGGTTCGCGATCTGCGGATGCCGGTGAGTGTTGCGGTCAGCTTCCAGGGAACGGTGAAGGAGTTTCAGGAATCGTTCCAGGGGCTCTCTATCCTCCTGATCGTGGCGATCCTCGTGATCTACATTGTGCTGGGCGTCCTGTACGAAAGCTTCATCCATCCCATCACGATTCTTTCAGGTCTGCCTTCGGCTGTGTTCGGCGCTCTGTTGACGCTGGCCCTCTTTCATAAGGAACTCGACCTCTACGCCTTCGTCGGTCTCATCATGCTGTTCGGTGTCGTCAAGAAGAACGCCATCATGATGATCGACTTCGCGCTCGAAGCGCAGCGGCAGGGAAAGGGTCCTGAAGAGGCCATCTACCAGGGATGCGTCCTCCGGTTCCGGCCCATCATGATGACGACCATGGCGGCGTTATTCGGAACGCTCCCGGTCGCGTTGGGATACGGCGAAGGTGGAGACGCCCGTCAGGCGCTGGGCCTGGCCGTTGTGGGCGGTCTCGTGGTGTCGCAGTTGCTTACCCTCTACATCACGCCGGTCCTCTACCTTTATTTAGAGCGTGTGCGATTGTGGCTGCGCGGCGCCAGGCCTGCCGTGGCGCAGCCCTCAGTCAGTTTCGGGGACTAGGACAAAAGACAGATTCTCGTCGGTCACCTGTCCGGTCTGGTCCAGTATCACTTCCGAGCCGAGCACGGTTCCACGTCTGCGGAACCTCGCATCATAAATGGTTATGCGATATCCGGAATCCAGGAGGCCGACACGAGTCACGGGAAAGCGTGCGAAATTCAACAACGCTCGCGCCGAGTTCGATTGCAGCGCCTGACGAATAACGTCGGGAGGCCCCGTCTCACTTCGGATACTCTCGTACGGAATATCGATCCTGTTGCACGGCCAGGTGCACTCTTCGAACGTCACGACCTCGGACGCTGTTGCCAGCAACGCGTCCCAGCGTTGTGGATTCCACATGTTCGGAATGGCGGCGAGCTTTTGTACTTCACCGAGATTCAGTCCCGCAGCGACTTTGTCGATTTGTGACACCGCCATGGAATGAAGCTGGATGCGGACTCCAATGTAGCCCGCCGCGACGAGCATCGACATGATAACGGCAAGACGCGAGCGATGCGGCAGCATCCACGCGGCGATCAGTCCAGCCAGCAGAATGCCGTCCAGGTACGGATCGATGATGAACAGGAGATCGCCGTAGTACCACGTTCGGTTCCAGGGGAGGAACGGCCGTAAACCGTACGGGTTAAGGTAATCCAGCGCAGGATGTGTCGCCATTGCGAGCAGCGCGATCCCAAACGTTCGCCGGAACTCACCGGTAAACATGTACATCACGCAGGCCAGCAGTAAAGCGAGCAGTGGAACTCCGATGATGCTGTGTGTAATGCCGCGGTGATGTTCGAGATATGCGGCGGTTCCCCAGAACCCTGCAATGCTGTCTATGTCCGGCAGATTCGATGCGATGACAGCAGTCAACGTTCCGTAACGAACCCCTTTGCCAGCGCCTGTTTTAGCTATCGCGAGGCCTACAAATGTGTGCGTGGAGTTGAACATTGAGCATTGAACCGCATGTGCAGTTATTGTATATTGCGCCCACTTTGTGAGAATGCACTCCAATAAGTTCCGCGATCCGCTGATCAGCCGGGCGCAGCCGGTGACCATCATCACGCCGGTCGTCGATGAAACGCTGCGCATGGCCGGAGTGCAGGTTATACGTGATCACATCCTCGATCGATTCATGAATGGCCAGCCGCGCATCGCAATTGTGCACGGCGGCGGCGATCACCCACCCAACGTCGGATCCAAAGAAACGATTCGCCGTATGATCCGCCAGATCTGGGCCAACGGCGGCATTCCTTTCGAGGTCTCTCAATCTTCTCCCTGCGAAGAGCTCTCATACGGCACGGAAGGAATGAACTACGCATTGTTGACGCGCAACTTCTGTACGGCGAGCCTTGCAGCTCTCATCGAAGCTCACGGCTACGATGCGGCTATCGTGTTAGGTGTGTGCGACAAGATGATGGTGGGCAGCCTGCGCGCTTTGATCGAAGCAGACCTCGCGCATCAACGCCGGAAGGCGCGGCCGATCTTTTCGATGCTGATTCCTTCGTTGATCGGACGAGAGACTTATGTCGCCGAAGATGATCGACGGAAGTTCGAGTCGCTGCGTCATCGGTTGACTGAAACCGAACGCGCTGAGCTCGACCACCTTTTTCACCAACCGATGAAGCCGCATATTTACGCTCAGGTGAAGGCGCTGCTTGATCGATGTTTTCATCGAAGGATCGTTCAGGAAGGCGAGAAGGACGAACTGGAGCGATCGATCGCAAAGTGCGCGTCGGTTCCCGGCGCGAACTGTGGAGCGTCGGAAGCATCGATGGTGCATCGCATGATTCTCGCGTCGCTCGGGCTGGTGCCGCGGCATCTCGATATTGCCGTCAAGGCGCCGACAGACGAGCAGCTTTCAGAGGTTGTGAAGCGCCTGATGCAGGCAATTCAAAAAAGAGAACGGCGCATGAGCGTCGCCAGTCTCACGCGATACAACCTGACGAACGCCGCCGCCGTGTGGAGCGCGACCGGAGGACATCCGGCATGGCTGCTGCACCTGACTTATCTTGCGGACGCGATCGGAAAGAAACTGTCGATCGCCGACATTTCCAGGAAGACACAAAAGGTGCCGCAGATTCTCGCGATCAACGATGCGTCGGGAAATTCCGTGTACTCGATGGCGGTTGAAAACGAGAACGGCGGAAATTCCGGCATCGACACGATCATGCGGACGCTTGCTGAAAAGCGGCTGATCGAAGATCGCGCGCCCACGCTCGATGGACCGTGGATGCAACGCATCATGGAAGCGCGTTCCGCCAACGGCAATTTTGTTTATTCAACGATGACGCCGTTTCTGCCGACCTGCGGCATGGTCGGTATGACCGGAAATATGTGCTCCGGCGCCATCGCGCGCCTCGGGCCGCATAACCGGAATGGCGGCCGCGAGAAGTTCGACGGAAAGGTGTATCTCGCAATCTATTATCTCGGCCAGAAGGAACTCCAGACTGATCTCGCCGCGCCGGACGGCGTTCTCGAGCGGCTGAAGCGAAAGGTGTCGCGCGAGGATCTCTATTACACCTGGCTGCTGAACTGGCAGTCGAATTCCGGAAACGGCTCTGCGCCGGATTTGTCTCAGTGGAATAAGGTCAAGCTTTGGGATTACCTGGTGTCTCACAATCTGCTGCGGGCCATGATCGTTGTCGCGGGCGCCGGACCGCATGCCGCGGGAATGCCGGAACTGCAGCTTGCGCTGAATGCGTCATCTCATCCGCTGAACGGCATGTGCGTTCTGGTGACCGACGGCCGCGTTTCATTTCAGCACGACGGTATCTCGATCGGTCATGTCGTGCCTGAAGCATTCGACGGCGGAGGTCTTGCCGCGATCCGAACCGGCGACTGGCTCTACCTCGACCTTGCTCACGGTGAGTTTCAGGTGGTGACGCAGTCGCAGCGAGGCTACAAGGTCATCACGGCGAAAGAATTGGCAAACCGTCCGGACGGAAAGAAACGCATCAACGAACTCGAACGCCGCCGTATGGACTTGCTCCCGTCCTTCCGTGTCCTCCTCGATCAGGTTTCCTCCGCCGAAGCCGGTGTGTCGCCCTCGATTAAGCCGAATTAAATTTTTTCTGAACACGCTACAATTCTTTGCTTATGTCTTACGAGCTGGTGCTGTTTAAGAACATCCACGATCCGCGTGTGAAGGAAATCGATCGATACATCGAACTTGGCGGGTACAAAGCCGCAAAGAAGGTCGTCACCGAGATGACGCCGAAAGACGTCATCGAAATGACGAAGGCCACCGGCCTTCGCGGCCGCGGCGGCGCCGGTTTCCCAACCGGAATGAAATGGAGTTTCGTTCCAAGGGACACGGGCAAACCGATTTACCTCTGCTGCAATGCCGACGAGAGCGAGCCCGGAACCTGCAAAGACCGCGTCATTATGGAACGCGATCCGCATCAGTTGATCGAAGGCATCACGATCGCGGCCTATGCCGTGGATTGCCATATGGCTTTCATTTACATTCGAGGCGAGTTTTCGCTGGGCTACCGCGTTCTTGAAAAGGCTTTGGAAGACGTCCGGACGCGCGGCTTCCTCGGAAAGAAAATCTTCGGTTCGAATTTCGATCTCGAAATCGTGCTGCACTCCGGCGCGGGCGCCTACATCTGCGGCGAGGAAACGGGACTGATCGAATCGCTGGAAGGGAAGCGCGGACATCCGCGTCAGAAGCCGCCGTTTCCGGCCGTGCAAGGTTTGTATGGCTGCCCGACCGTCGTGAACAATGTCGAAACCCTTGCGAATCTTCCGCACATCTTCAACCGCGGCGTCGACTGGTTCAAAAGCATCGGTTCGAATGAAAAGAACACCGGCCCGAAACTCTATTGCGTCAGTGGTCATGTGAAGAAGCCGGCAGTGGTGGAGCGCGAGCTCGGCGTTCCCTTGATGGATTTGATCAATGACGAATGTGGCGGCATGCGCAATGGGAAGAAGCTGAAAGGGGTCATTCCCGGCGGTTCATCCGTGCCGATACTCCGTCCAGACGAGTGCGACGTGCGTATGGACTTCGATTCGCTCGCCGCCAAAGGAACTCTGCTGGGATCGTGCGGCATGATGGTCATCGATGAGACGGCGTGCATGGTCCGCCTGGCGCTTCGCACGGCGCGTTTCTATGCGGAAGAAAGCTGCGGGCAGTGCACGCAATGTCGCGAAGGCACGTGGTGGATGGAACAGGTGCTGCACCGGATCGAGCACGGTCACGGGAAGATGGAGGATCTTCGGATGATCCTCGACATGTGCTCGAACATGAAAGGCGTCACGATCTGCGTTCTAAGCGATGCCTGCGCGATGCCGGTCGAGGCGATGATCAACAAGTACCGGGATGAGTTTGAGTATCACATCACTCACAAGAAATGCATGGTGAGTTAACTGTAGGCGCGGTCGGCGAAGCGCAAGCCCGGCAGGGCGCAGCCTCAAGCTTATGACCGCGCGGTCACAGACCGCGCCTACAACCTATTACGGTTTCGGCGCCGGAGGCGGTAGCGCCCGCGCTTCGCACACGGACTGGAATCCTTTCCTGTTGTGGTTTCCATCACAGAAGGGCTTGTTATCGGACATCCCGCAGCGGCAAAGCGAAAGAGCCGTGCGTCCTGCCAGATCGAATTCTTTACCCTGACCGTCCTTGATCACGAAGTTTCCCGAGATGCGAAGCGGTCCGTTTGGAAATACGACGATATCGGTCTGATCTGCCATTGATTGACTTCTCCTCGCAACAATTCTAATCCCAGAAACAAGCATTGCGAGGAATGACGACGGCGCCCGAGTCCGTCACGCTGAAACGACGGCGGTCCTCTTCGGGGTTGTAGCCGATCTCCACGCCCGGTGGAATGCGGACATATTTGTCTACGATGACGCGCCGAAGCTTTGCGTGCCGGCCCACGTCCACACCGTTCATCAGGATGCAATCTTCAACGCTCGAATAACTGTTGACCCGCACTTCCGGCGACAATATCGAGTTCTTCACGCGCCCGCCGCTGACGATCGAGCCTTGCGAGATGATCGAATTGATCGCGACGCCGACACGACCTTCGTGTTCGAGCGACCAGATCGTTTTCGCGGGCGGATACGATCGCACATACGTACGAATGGGCCACTCCTTGTCGTAGAGATTGAACTGCGGATCGATCGAAATCAGATCCATATTGGCGTCGAAATACGCGTCGAGCGTTCCGACGTCCCGCCAGTACTTGGCATCCTTCTGGTTCATGTCCTTGAAGTTGAAGGCGAGGACTTGTTTGTCTCCGATCAGGTTGGGGATGATGTTTCGTCCGAAGTCGTGGCTTGTATCTTTCGCTGCGTCTTCGAGGAGAGCCTGTATCAAAACGGGCGTGTTGAAGACGTAGATGCCCATCGACGCGAGTACCAGATTCGGATTCGACGGCATCGGCTTGGGATCTTTCGGCTTTTCTTCAAACCCGACAATCCGCTGGTTGCGATCGATCTCCAGCACTCCGAGATGACTCGCTTCACTCCGTGGAAACTCGATTGTGGAAACCGTCACGTCCGCGCCGGATCCGACATGAAACTCGAGCAACTCGCTGTAATCCATCTTATAGATGTGGTCGCCGCACAAAATGATCACGTAATCCGGACTTTCGCGCTCGATCGTATAAATGTTCTGGTAAACCGCATCCGCCGTCCCCTGATACCACTTCTCGGATGCGCGGAACTGCGGGGGTATCGTGAAGATGAACTCACTCCGCTCATACGAAAAGATGTTCCACCCGAGGCGGATATGCCGGTCGAGCGAATCGGATTTGTACTGCGTGAGGATGCAGATTCTCTTCAGGTGAGAATTGATACAGTTCGACAAAGCAAAATCTATGATTCGGTAGATCCCGCCAAAGGGCACAGCCGGTTTTGCGCGGTGCTTGGTAAGCGGGTACAGTCGTTCCCCTTGTCCGCCGGCAAGAATGAGGGCAAGGGTATCCTGAAGAATTGCGCTGGTTCTTGGCGTAACTCGTTTCAACGCGACTTCCTTGTGGTTCAGCAGAAGAAAATGAGAAGCAAAACAACGAGCAACCGGCACCCATATGCAATTTCGGTCCTCTCTCGCAAACTGTCCGTAGTCATCTGACAGATATTGATTCCAAACAAGTTGCCGATGGTCACCCCAGGCGGCAGAGCGGGAAAAGATTCCGATGGTAACCGCGTACCCACGGCAATTTTTACCGTAATCCAGCCATTGTGACGGCCCTGCCGTGCCCTGATCAGAACTCCCCAAAGCGCATCTTCGGCCTCAGTGACGGGGTCTTTGTAGAACCGCGATAAATCTCTTTGACTTTGGTATAGCACTTGCTCAGGATGGTGTGCTCGCGTCGCCCGTATGGATGGATTCCGGCGCTGGCGAGTCTCGTGCTCAGTGAATTAAGGTTTGCTCGGGACATCGAAAAAAGACGTGCCGAGGCGTAGTTGTTCTGGAAGGTGAGTCGTCAAATAGACACTAGTTGACAGGGCGATCACGAAGCATATACTCCCATTCCCAATTGCGAAACCGTGAAGGGTTTTGGAGGATAGAGAGGCCAAATGGACGAAAAGAAGACTCAGAAATTCCGGCAGCGACTGTTAGAGGAATATCAGAAGCTCATTCGCTCGATTAATCGAAACAGGTTGGCCGAGGAAGAAATTAAGCTCGAAAACACCGAAGACGAAGGTGATCTCGCTACCATCAGCCATAATAAGGAACTCCTTTATAACCTCCATGAAAGCGACTTTCAGCGTTTGAAATCCATTCAGGAAGCATTGAAGCGAATGGATCGCAGCGAGTACGGCGAATGCGTGCGTTGCGGCGAAGACATCAATGAAAAACGTCTGTTGGCCGTACCGTGGGCCACGCTCTGCATTCAGTGCCAGGAAGAAGCCGAGCGCGAAGGTACGACTCAGCGCCCGGTCATGGCGGGAATGCTGAAAACCGAAGAGGAAGACGAATCCGAGTAGCGCAAAGGCACAAAGGCGCCAAGGCGCAAAAAAGGCCGCATGAGTTGGATTTAAATGCGGCCTTTTTTGTGCCTTGGCGCCTTTGCGTTGACTGCCGCTGCTAGTGTTCCGCGATCATCTTCAAAAGAAGGAACAACCCCATCCCCGCAAATACTACGAACGCCATCTTCACACCTTTTTCTCTGTTCACCTCAGGCATCAGATCCGTAGCAGCGACATAGAGGGTGGAGCCGGTCGAGATCGGCAGAGCATAGGAAACACTGCCGCCCACCATGTGAACGGCGAGCACGCCAACCAGCGTCGACACGCCAAGCGCAGTAGCCGCAGCCATCGCGCTTCGAGACGAGCGTCCGGAGGTGATCGCGATGGATGAAATCGTAAAGCCGTCCGGGATTTTGTGAAGAAAAACGGCCAGGAAAATGAGAATGCCGGCGCTGTCCGAGACCAGGAATCCGGCGCCGATCGCGACGCCGTCGAAAAACGTGTGGACCAGCATTCCAACCAGCGCCGAGATCCCGACGACGGGATTCGTCAATTCGTCGTGGTGCGTTTCCTCGCCGAAGTGCAGGTGCGACGCAAACGTGTGTTCGAAAATATGAACGATGCCGTAGCCCAGCAGGACCAGTACCGGAGCGGATTTCGTCAGAGCGAGGCTTTCAGGAAACATTTCCAGAAAAACCGTGCCGAGCATGAAGCCCGAGCCGAGTGCGATGAAGTATTGCAGAGATCGTCTCGCCCATTTGTGGGAGGTAACGATGTATCCGCCAATGATGTTGGCGAGAGCCGCGAGAAGAGCAAATGCGATCGATTGGCCGAAGGCGGTCATCCGCTGTGCCGGATATTCATGATGTCGCCATCTTTTACGGGATATTCCTTGCCTTCAAGCCGCAGGAGGCCTTTCTCCTTCAACGCCTGCATCGAACCGTGCTTCACGAAATCGTCGTAATGAAAGACTTCCGCGCGAATGAAGTGATCCGCGAGATCCGAATGAATCACGCCCGCAGCGTTCTGAGCTTTGGTGCCGCGGGTGATCGTCCATGCGCGGCACTCTTCTTCTCCGACAGTCAGAAATGAAATCAATCCCAGCAGCCGATACGTCGTTCGGATCAGGCGTTCGGCGCCCGACTCGGTCAGGCCGTAATCGGCGAGAAACGTTTTCAATTCTTCAGGCGGTAATTCCGCCATTTCCGCTTCGAGCTTTCCGCAGATGATCGTCAGCGCCGTATTCGGCCGCAGACCGTCATGCACGTCCGGATGTTTCAGCCGTTCGAGCTGATCCTCACCGATGTTTTCGACATAGATCATCGGCTTCTCGGAGAGAAAAGCGAACCCTTTGACGAGCTTTCGTTCCTCGTCGGTGATCTCCTCCATTTCGCGCAGCGGTTTCTCGGATTCGAGCCATGCTTTCGCGCGTTGCAGGTACGCCATCTCTTTTTCAAGCGCGGCATTTCTCAATTTCTTGAGATCTTTTTCAAGCCGCTCCATCCGCTTTTCGATCGTGCCGATATCCGCCAGCATCAGTTCATAGTCCAGGTTGCGCTTGTCGCGGTCTGGATCCACCGATCCTTCCGAGTGTGGAACCGACTCATCCTCGAACACGCGCACGACATGCAGAAGCGTATCGACGGTCCGCACCGGAGCAAGCGCCATGTCCTGGCCCTTGCCGCGTACAAGGCCCTGCACGTCGACAAACTCCACAGTGGCAGGCGTCGTTTTCTCGGGATTGAATTTCGAGGACAGAAAGTCGAGTCGCGCATCCGGCACCTTGACGATGCCGACATTCGGTTCGAGCTTCCGGCTTGCGGCCGGTCCGGCAGCCGCTTTCCCCTGCGTCAGTACATTAAAGATGGTGGTCTTCCCAACCGAAGGCAGCCCTATGATTCCCGCTTTCATAAACGCAATCCTGTAAGCATAACCTGCTCTTTTCACCTAACCCGTCGGTTTTCAATTTTTTGTTTGACACGTATCAGCCCTCTCAGTAGTCTGAGGTGGCCAAAAATGGACAAATATGTACCGTATTGGCCTTTGAGGGACTACTGTCGATGTTACGTGGGAACCAACCGGCAACGATTGACGAAAAGGGGCGGCTTAAGATTCCGTCTGTTTTTCGTTCCCACATCGATGAGTCCTGGGGCAGCGACTTCTACGTCACGTCTCTCTCGGGTGAATCCGTGCTGATTTATCCCCTTCAAATCTGGCAAGAAATTGAAGAACGACTCGCCAAGCTTCCTTCACTTAATCCCACGAAAAAGAAATTCCTGGATCGTACGAACTTTTACGGCCAGGTGACCGCTGCAGATAAGTCCGGCCGGGTTCTGATTCCGGTGTTACTGCGGGAATCAGCCCAGATGACGGGAGAAGTCGCTGTCCTCGGTTATTTAGATCATTTGGATGTCTGGAATCATCAACGCTTCCTCGGAAGGATCAAGGATCACGAGTTCACCGAGGAAGATCAGGAAATTCTGAGCCAGTTAGGAATCTGACAAATGCATGCCCGCGCACATTCCAGTTTTGTTGGACGAGGTTATCCAGTTTCTGGATCCGAAGCCCGGTGGTCGATTCATCGACGCGACACTCGGAGCCGGCGGCCACACGCACGCGATTCTCGAACGATCGGCTCCGGACGGCAAGGTGCTGGCGATCGACCAGGACGAATCCGCGTTGTCGAACGCGAAGGCGACGCTGGAGTCATTTGGGTCGCGGATCGTTTTCGAACATTCGAGTTTTCGTGCCGTGCGAGCCATAGCGGAAGCGAATGGATTTGCAGCGTGCGACGGCGTGCTCGCCGACATCGGCATCTCATCGATGATGGTGGACGATCCATCTCGAGGGTTCTCCTTTATGCGTGAAGGACCTCTCGACATGAGGATGGATCGAAATCAGGCGATGACGGCCTCCGATGTGGTCAACACGTACTCGGAGAAAGCCATCGCCGACATTATTTATAAGTTTGGCGAAGAGCGGCGATCGCGGCCCATCGCCCGCTCGATTGTCCGCTCCCGGCCACTTCACACGACGACGGACCTGGTGCGCGCCATCGAACGAGTGTCGGGCGGAAAGCGTTATGGGCAGATCCATCCGGCAACGCGGACTTTTCAGGGGCTCCGCATCTACGTCAACGACGAGTTGACCAGCCTCGAAGAGTTCATCGACTCCTCCATGGCTGTCCTCGGGCCGGGCGGCCGTCTGGTGGTCATCGCTTTTCATTCGCTCGAAGACCGGATCGTGAAGCAGAAATTTCGCGCAGCGACCGCGACCGGCCGCGTCCTCACAAAGAAAGTTGTTACGGCAGGTAACGAAGAAGTGCAGCGCAACCCTCGCGCTCGGAGCGCAAAGTTGCGCGCATGGGAGAGAAGCTGATGCCGATCGATATCGATTACAGGAACCGGATCGTCAGCAACAACAACGTGGTCCGTGAGCCCGACGCGAAGAGCCATCGGGACTATATCGTGGTCACGGTGATGGCTTCGGTCTTCCTCCTCGGCCTCTTTGCTTACGGATGGCAGCACTATCGGTATAGTCAATACGGCTACCGGATTGAAGAAGCGAAGAAGAAAAAGGAGCAATTGTCGGAAGTTGGACGGCAGTTGCTGCTGGAGCGCGCTTCTTTGCGCAGTCCACAGCGGATTGACGCGATGGCGCGCCGCGATCTCGGTATGGTCGTGCCTGCCCCCGGTCAGCGTGTCACGCTCAGAGCGGATGCGCCGTTGACCATACCTGTTCCGCAGCCGCCGCAGCCTGTGCCTCCGCAGGAGGCGTCTGCCGATGCTGTCCAGCCGCAACCCGCCGCGCTTGCATCGAAGAGGTAGGCTGCAATGAAGAAAGACAAGCTCCTCGCAAAAAGAGTCTACGTTGTGATTGTCGTCATGGGGTTGTGGGCGGCGGCCATTGGTGCGCGTCTGTATTTTCTTCACGTGGTCCATTCCGCCGATTACAAGGAACGCGCCGAGCGGCAGCAGCAGCGTGTGCTCGAAGTGAGTCCGCGGCGCGGCGTGATTTATGACCGCAATGGGAACGAGCTGGCGATCAGCATCAAAGTCGATTCCGTTTTCGCTGTTCCGAACGAGATTGAGGATCTCAACAGGACCGTCGTTAAGCTTGCGGCACTGACCGGGGTCCCGAAGACCGAACTCACCCAGAAGCTGCGTTCTTCCCGATCCTTTGTATGGATCAAGCGAAAGGCGAGCGGCGCGCAGGCGGAGGCCATCCGTGACGCGAAGCTGCCCGGGGTCTATTTTCAAAAAGAGGACATGCGCTACTACCCGAAAGGTGAACTGGCCTCGCACGTCCTGGGTTATGTCGACATCGACGAGAAGGGGCTGGGCGGTCTCGAGTACAAGTACAACGGCAGCATCCGAGGTGAGGCCGGGCGCGTCCTGTTCATGACTGATGCGCGCGGCCGTCGGTTCAACAGTGTTGAAGAACCGGTTGCGCCGGGCGCGAACCTTGTGACGACCATCGACGAAAACATTCAGTACATCGTCGAAAAAGAGCTGAAGGCGGCCGTCGATTACATGCGTCCGAAGGGCGCATCGGCCATCGTCATGGATCCGAAGAGCGGCGAAATCCTGGCCATGGCCAACTATCCGACGTTCAACCCGAACCAGTATGGCGACTACGATCCCGTCGCATGGGTCAATCGATCGGTCCACCATACGTATGAGCCGGGTTCGACGTTCAAGATCGTGACGACCGCTTCGGCGCTGGAAGAGGGCCTGGCCGAACCCAATGAACTGATCGATTGCCAGATGGGCTCGATCAATGTCTTCGGGCGGATCGTCCGTGACCACAAGCCATTCGGGTTGCTGACGGTCTCACAGATCATCCAGAAGTCTTCGGACGTCGGCGCCATCAAGCTCGCGTTGCGCGTCGGTAATGATCGCTTCGCCGACTACATCGACCGCATGGGCTTTGGAAAGCCGACAGGTATCGATTTGCCCGGCGAGGAAAAGGGTCTTTCAAAGCCGGCATCGCGCTGGCACAAGAGTTCCGTAGGGTCCATTGCGATGGGGCAGGAAATCGGTGTGACGCCGCTGCAGATCGTTCGCATGGTTTCCACTGTCGCGAACGGTGGAATTCTTTATCAACCCTACGTCGTGAAGAGAGTTCACCACCCGGAAAACGGAATCCTCAATACGACCGAGGCTCACGGGCAGCGAGTGATTTCCAGCGAAACGGCTGCGCAACTCCGCGACATGCTGGAAATGGTCGTCACGGACGGAACGGCGACGTCGGGTAAGCTCGAAGGATACACGGCAGCCGGAAAGACGGGGACGGCCCAGAAGATCGACGAGACACGCCGCTACTCCGCGACAAAACACGTCGCATCGTTTGCGGGATTCGCTCCCGTATCGAATCCTGCGGTATCGATCATCGTGATGGTCGACGAGCCGGTCTACGGACGGCACCACGGAAGCAATGTGGCGCCTGTCTTCAAGCGGATTGCGGAGAATGTGCTGCGCTACATGTCGGTGCCTCCGGACATGCCTGCCTATGCTCCTCAGTACACGGTGAAGGAAAAGAAAGAGCCTCGACGGAAGGAGCCTGCGGCAACGCCGCGTCTGACTCAGGTCGTGGCGATGCACCCGGCAGACACTCCGGAGTTCGGCGATATCGAAGTGCCGGACTTCCGAGGAAAGTCACTTCGGCAGGTGACGGAAGACAGTCAGAAGGCCGGGTTGCGAGTTCAATCGATGGGTTCCGGCGCAGCCATCGCGCAGATGCCTCCGCCGGGCGCAAATGTCAGCGCGGGTACGCGCGTCCAGGTTCGGTTTTCGAGTAGAGTCGATAAGTAGGGACGAAGGGAGTCCGGCCCCGCTATTTATGAGGTTGCGCGAGTTGCTCTCCGGCTTGAACGCCCGTAGTGTGACCGGTGACCTCGACACCGAAATTCCTGGTCTTGCTTACGATTCCCGGCGGGTATCTGCCGGTGACTTGTTTTTTGCGATCCGCGGTACGCGAATGGACGGCAATCGTTTCATGCCGAAGGCCATCGCGAAAGGGGCTGCAGGAATTGTGTCGGCCCTGGCGCCCGTTGCAGGGCTTGCCATGCCGTGGATTCAGGTGGACGACGAGCGTGCGGCAATGGCCGTCATCGCCGGAAATTTCCACGATCACCCGACACGATCTCTTCATCTGATCGGAGTGACCGGCACGAACGGCAAGACCACGACGACATACATCGTCGAATCCATTTTGAAGGCCGCAGGAAAATCGGCAGCCGTCCTCGGCACCATCGAGTATCGAGGGCCCGGATTTGATTTCACGGCAGAACGAACGACACCGGAGGCTCCGGATCTGGAGAAACTGTTCAGGAGAGTCGTCGACGCCCGCTGCAAATATGCCGTGATGGAGGTGTCGTCGCACGCGATCGAGATGAAGCGAGTTGCCGGACTTGAATTCGAGATTGCGGTTTTCACGAACCTGAGCCGCGACCATCTCGATTTTCATGGCGACATGGAAACGTATTTCCAGTCGAAGCGAAAACTCTTCCATGGTCTGAGCGGAAAGCGGCCGCGCCGGATGGTGCTCAATTCAGATGATTCGCGATACGAGGATTTGAGATCGATCGCGCCGTCGCAGGTCATCAGCTATGGCATGCAAGTTGCTGCCGATATCCATCCTGCTCGCTACCAGTTTGGCTGGGAAGCCACGGACGCAATGTACAGGACGCCGGTCGGCGAATTGGAGGTTCGCACGTCCCTGATGGGCAAGCCCAACCTCTTGAATATCGGCGCTGCGATCGGAGTCGCGATCGCCCTCGAAATTCCTGCCGATGCCATCGTGTGTGGCATCGCGGAACTACGTCATGTGCCCGGGAGATTTGAAGCCGTGCACGCCGGCCAGCCGTTTCGCGTCATCGTCGACTATGCCCACACGGACGACGCTTTGGAAAAAGTACTCAAATCCGCCCGCGAAATTACGAAGGGCCGTCTCATCCTTGTATTCGGATGTGGAGGAGAACGGGATCGGACGAAGCGCCCTTTGATGGGAGAAGCGGCGGCTCAGGGAAGCGACGTTGCGATCGTGACGTCCGACAACCCGCGTGGCGAAGATCCGAACACCATTATTCGTGAAATTCTGGAGGGCATGAAAAACGCCGCCTTTAGCGTCGAACCCGACCGGCGCGCAGCGATCCGGATGGCGCTGGCTGAAGCGAAGGAAGGCGACACCGTTCTCATCGCCGGCAAGGGCCATGAGACCTATCAAACAATTGGAACGACGTCGCTTCCATTTGATGACCGCCTTGTAGCGAAAGAACTGCTGCATGAACTTAACGCTGGACGAAATTAACGCCGCCGTTGGCGGGACCCTGACCGGGGTCGGAAATGTGAAGGTCAAGGGTTACTCGATCGACACCCGCACGCTGAAACCCGGCGAAGTCTTTTTTGCGATCAAAGGTCCGCGGTTCGACGGGCACGATTATGTGCAGCAGGCGCTTCAGAAGAAAGCGGCAGCCGTGGTCGTCGAGCGACCGGTTGAAGGTGTGACAATGCGCGTCCCATCTACGACCGAAGCGCTCCAGAGCCTCGCGCTCGCCGTCCGCCGGAAGTGGGGAATGCCGATCATCGGCGTCACGGGAAGCGCCGGCAAGACGACTACGAAGGAAATGATCGCGGCGGTTCTCGGGAAAAAATTCACGGTTTTGCGCTCGGTCGGGAATCTGAATAACGAGTTCGGGCTGCCGCTTTGCCTGCTTCGGGTCGAGCGGTACCAGAACATGGGAGTGCTCGAAATGGGCATGTCCGCAAAGGGTGAGATCCGGAAACTCGCGTCCATCGCGGAACCCAATGAAGGGGTGGTCACGAACGTCAACCCGGTGCATCTGGAGTTCTTCAAATCCATCGACGAGATTGCCGAAGCGAAGGCCGAGCTCGTTCAATCGCTGCACGATCCGAAAGTCGCTTATCTGAACAACGACGATGCACGCGTCCGCAACATGGCGCATGGGTTCACAGGAAAGTCCGTGACGTACGGAGTGAAGTCGGCCGCAGCTTTCAAGATCCAGCAGATCCAAGACCTCGGCCTGGCGGGGACTGCATTCACCGTCCGGCATGCCCAGCATGACTTCGACTTCGTTCTGCCGATGCTGGGACAGCACAACGTCGCGAACGCGATCGCTGCGATCGCGGTAGGCGCGATGCATGAAGTGTCATGGGATCAGATGCGCGAAGCCATCGGCGAGATGAAGCCGGAAAGAATGCGCGGCGAGGTCATCAAGTTTCGCGAAGGCTTCGTCGTTGTCGATGACTCGTACAACTCGAATCCTCGCGCTCTGACCGAAGTCATCCGTTTCCTCGCCAGGCTTCAGGGCTTCCAGCGAAAGATCCTGGTCGCAGGTGAAATGCTCGAGCTCGGGCCGGAAGGCGCCGAACTTCATCGGGAGTGCGGGCGTGAAGCGGCGCGCGCCGGTCTGTCGCTGCTGATCGCCGTTCAGGGGCAGGCCAGGGAACTGCTCGAGGGCGCCCGCCAGGCGAAGATGGATCTTGCCGGCATGAAATACGTGCGGGATTCGGTGCAGGCCGGTGACCTGCTTGCGCGCACAGTCCAGAAAGGTGATGTCATTCTGATCAAGGGGTCGCGAGGTGTGAAGCTCGACCAGGTCATCAACACACTGCGCGCGACGTTTTCGAGTCTGGAGCCTTAGCTAGATGAGCGGAGCGAATGCAAGCGCGATAGCGCGCAGCCATCAATAAAAGATGCTCTATCACATCCTTTACGAATTCCTGTATCCGATGAGCCGCTACTGGGAGCCGCTCAAAGTCCTGAACGTTTTCCAATACATCACGTTCAGGACGGCTTATGCCAGCCTCACGGCGTTGTTGATCAGCCTGCTGCTCGGCCCGTGGCTGATCACGCGGCTGCGCGAGTTTCAGATCGGCCAGCAGATTCGTGAAGAAGGTCCGAAGTCGCATCAGAAGAAGGCCGGTACGCCGACGATGGGCGGGCTCCTGATCGTGGTTTCGATCTTTGTTCCCACTCTGCTCTGGAGCGATCTCCGGAATCGGTTCGTCTGGCTCTTGTTGCTGTCGACGGTGGTGTACGGAGCGATCGGTTTTGCCGACGACTACATCAAGATCGTCAAGAAACGGTCGCTGGGTCTCACCGCCCGCGAGAAACTCGGATTCCAGATTCTGGCGAGCCTCAGCATCGGCATCGTCCTGCTTTACTGGATGAATATCAGTCCGCGTATCTATTCGACCGGACTGACGGTCCCGTTCTTCAAGGATTTCGCGCCGGATCTGCTGATCGACCGGCTGTTTTCCACGCCCTTCTGGTTTTTCGGATACCTGCCGTTTCTTGCCTTCGTGGCTCTGTTCATCACGTTCTGTTCGAATGCGGTGAACCTGACGGACGGCCTGGACGGTCTGGCGATCGGCTGCACCGTGATCGCATCCGCGGCGCTGACGGCCCTCACCTATATCACCGGCCACCTGACGCTTTCGGACTACCTTGATATTCAGTATCTGCCGCAGGTGCCTGAACTCACGATTTTCTGCGGATCGATGGTGGGCGCCAGTCTCGGTTTTCTCTGGTACAACGCTCATCCCGCCGAGGTGTTCATGGGCGACGTCGGATCGCTGGCGCTTGGCGGAGCGATCGGAACACTTTCCGTGATCATCAAACAGGAATTGCTGCTGTTCTTCATCGGTGGCGTGTTCGTAGCGGAAGCTCTCTCGGTCATGATCCAGGTGATCTCTTTCAAGTCTCGCGGCAAGCGTGTTTTCAAAATGGCGCCTTTGCATCATCACTTCGAGCTGTCCGGCTGGAGCGAATCGAAAATCATCATTCGCTTCTGGATCGCTTCGATAATCCTGGCGTTGTTCAGTCTCTCGACCCTGAAGCTCCGATGATCGATGGCTAAAAAGCTCAAATCCGATCGCATCCTGTTCTTCGTGACGCTGGTGCTCGTCGGCTTCGGCGTTGCGATGGTGTTCAGTTCGTCCGCGATCGTTGCCCAGGAAAAATACGGCGACCCAAACTATTTCTCATTCAAACAGGTGATCTTCGCCATGCTTGGCCTGGCGGTGATGTTTGTCGTGATGAAGATCGACTATCACGCTTACCGCCATCCGGCGATTGTGTTTTCCGGCCTCGCACTTGTCGTGGCATTGATGGTCCTCGTCTTCTTTTTGCCGTCGTCGGCGAATACCCATCGATGGATCCAGTTCGCCGGCTTTTCGATGCAGCCGTCGGAACTGGCGAAACTCGCTCTCATATTTTTCCTCGCGTATTTCCTCGAGAAGCGCAAAGGCAAAGTCAACGATCTCAGATACACGCTGATTCCTATCGCCGTGGTTGTTGCGATCCTTGCCGGACTGGTTGAACTTCAAAAAGACCTCGGAACCGCGATGGCCCTGCTGGCGATCAGCGGTGTGCTCCTTTTTATCGCCGGCCTCGACGCGCGCTGGATCGCAGCGTCCATCATCGTTGCGGCGCCCACGTTGTACCTGCTCGTGTCGCGTGTCGGATACCGTCGCGAGCGCATTCTCGCGTTCCTCGATCCCTGGCAGGATCCGCAGGGGCGAGGATTCCAGATCATCCAGTCGCTGTACTCTGTGTCGTCCGGCGGCATTGCCGGACTCGGTTTCATGGAGGGGAAGCAGAAGCTGTTTTTCCTGCCGGAAGCGCATACCGATTTCATCTTTGCCGTTGTCGGCGAAGAGATAGGTCTCATCGGCACATGCGCCGTCCTGTTGCTGTTCTCCGTTTTTCTCTGGCGCGGGCTGCGTACCTCGATGCGCGCGCCCGATGTGTTCGGGTTTTATCTGGCGCTCGGGATCACGATGATGATCTGCGTTCAGGCGTTCATCAATATGAGCGTGGTGCTGGGGCTCATGCCCACGAAAGGCATTCCGTTGCCCTTCCTTTCCTATGGCGGCAGTTCATTCGTCGTGATGCTTGCCGGCGTTGGAATCCTGCTCAACGTTTCCGAGAAAGCAGGTTGACGTTGGTCCTGATTTGGGACGCATGAAAGTCATCATTGCAGGCGGCGGAACAGGAGGGCATCTCTTTCCCGGCATCGCGGTGGCGCGGGAGATTCAGCGCCGTGATGCGGGGTCGAAGATCCTGTTCGTTGGAGCACAGCAGGGAATTGAAACGAGAATCGTCCCAAAAGAAGGCTTCGAGCTGCGGACCTTGCCGGTTGGCGGCATCAAAGGCCTCGGCGTTGCGCGCAAGGTCCGGAACTTGATCGGCATGGTTAACGGCGTCTTCAAGGCGCGCACAATCCTTCGAGAGGTCAACCCGGATGTTGTGATCGGCGTCGGGGGCTACGCGTCGTTTCCGATGTTGAGCGCGGCCATCATGGCAGGCTATCCACGCGTTGTGATGGAGCAGAACGCGATTCCGGGACTCGCCAATCGTGTGCTGGGCAAATGGGTTGATTTCGCCGCCGTTACCGATCCCCGTACGCAGTCGTATTTCGGCACTCGCGCCGTGGTCACAGGAAATCCCGTCCGGCCCGAATTCAAATCGATTCCGCCCAGGCAGCATACGCCGCCTTACACGATTCTGGTTTTTGGCGGAAGCCAGGGAGCGCAGTCGATCAATCGCGCAGTCGTCGAATCGCTCGACAGCCTCGCGGACTGGAAAGACCGTCTGCTGTTCGTGCATCAAACGGGCGAGCGCCAGGTGGAAGAAGTCCAGCGAGCCTATGCGCAGAAAGGTTTTTCGGCCGACGTCCGGCCGTTCTTCAACAACTTCCATGAACAGTATGTGGCGGCGGATCTGATCGTTTCCCGGTCCGGCGCAACCACTGTCGCCGAAATCAAAGCGGCTGGAAGAGCCGCGATCCTTATTCCATTTCCGTTCGCAACCGACGACCACCAGACAAAGAACGCGCGCGCCATGGTCGAAGAAAAAGCTGCGGTTCTGATCACGAGTTCCGACCTGAGCGGCAAGCGGCTGGCGGACACCATCCGTGAAATGCTCGGCGATGCGAAGCGCCTCGAAGAGATTGAGACGAACGCGCGGCGAATCGCGATCCTGGATGCCGAGCAGCGAATCGTGAACCTCGTGGAAGCAGCAGTGGAGCGCAGGCGTGTTTAAGCGGATACAGCACGTTCATTTCGTGGGAATCGGCGGCATCGGCATGAGCGGTATTGCCGAGGTTCTGGTGAATCTCGGATACAAAGTGACGGGATCGGATATCCGCGCGACCGCGATCACCGACCGGCTCGAAAGACTCGGCGCGACGATTTATCCACGGCATGCCGCGGAAAACGTGAAGGGCGCGCACGTCGTCGTGACGTCCTCTGCCGTCCGTACCGACAATCCCGAAATCGAGGAGGCGCAGAGCCGGAAGATCCCGGTGATTGCAAGAGCGGAAATGCTCGCCGAACTGGCTCGATTGAAGTACGCGATCACGATCGCCGGGACGCACGGAAAGACAACGACGACATCCATGATCGCGACCGTGCTGGATCGCGCGGGCAACGACCCGACCGTTGTTGTCGGCGGCCTGCTGAACACGATCGGCAGTAACGCAAGACTTGGGAAGGGCGATTTCATCGTTCTCGAAGCGGACGAAAGCGATCGTTCGTTTCTGATGCTTTCTCCGACGATCGCGGTCGTGACCAATATCGAAGCCGATCATCTCGATCACTACCGGGATCTCGAAGACATCCAGACGGCGTTCCTCTCCTTCATTAACAAGGTTCCGTTCTACGGCGCCGCGGTCCTCTGTATCGACGAGGCGCCGGTCCAGTCTTTGATTCCGCAGATCAAGCGGCGCATCGTGACGTATGGGACGGCCGCTACCGCCGACGTCTGTATTACGGAGGTGCAGCTCGAAGGCCTGGGCTCGACCTTCACCGTTCGCTACAACGGAGGCAGTACACAGAAGCTGAAGCTTGGTGTGCCCGGCATGCATAACGTACTGAACGCGACCGCCGCGTTTGCGGCGGCCCGCGAACTCGGTATCGAGGCCGGCGTCATTGCGTCGGGTCTCGAGAATTTCCGTGGTGTGGATCGCCGGTTCCAGATCAAGTCCCGCGATGAAGTCACGGTCATTGATGACTACGCGCACCATCCGACCGAGATCCGCGCAACGTTGAGCGCGGCCAAGGCCGGTAATTTCCGCCGGATCTTTGCTGTCTTTCAGCCGCACCGTTACACGCGGACATTTCATCTCTTCGACGATTTCGCCAGGGCTTTCAACCTCGCCGACGTTGTGTTGATCCTGGATATCTATCCCGCAGGCGAGGCCGCGATCGAAGGAGTCACGTCGCCGGCGCTGGTTGAGAAGTTGAAGAGCTTCGGTCATAAGGACGCCGTTTACGCTCCGGATTTTGAAATGATCGATTCCTACATCAGCTCCAACGCGAAACCGGGTGACGCGGTCGTTGTCATGGGCGCAGGCAGCGTCACGAAACTGTCGGACATCCTTTCTCAACGCTTTTCGAGGACTGCATGAAATTGAACTCGGCAAAGTTAATGCGCTTCGCCCAAATCGGAACAGCCGTACTGGTTCTGGCGGGGCTCGGCTGGACGACTTACAAGGTCATGGTCTATTTCAGGACGGCCCCACGCTTCGAAGTCCAGAAGCTTTCCGTGTCCGGCCTGAAACGGGTTCAGGAAAACGAGGTGCTTGCAAAAGCGGGTTTTCAGCTCGGAACCAACGTGTTTCGGGCGAACCTCGATGAAATCCGCAAACGTGTCGAGGAACTCGATTGGGTCCGGTTCGCATCCGTTCAACGCGTCCTGCCGGATCAGATCATCATCAGGATCGCTGAACGCGAGCCGATCGGCCTGACCCGCATACAAGGCGAGATCTATCAGTTCGACGTCGACGCGAAGATTCTCGACCTCGACATCGATGGCGGCTCGAGCTTCCCGATTCTCGACGGGCTGCGGCCGCGCGACCACGACCGCAACCTCTTGAAGGTCGAGGCATATCGCAAAGTCGTAGACGACATCGGCGAGACGTCGCTGTCGGAAATACACATCAGCGACACCGGCGACGTGACCGTCGTCGCGTCGAGCGATCCGCTGGCCGTCAACCTCGGACTCGCGGAATTTCGGAACCGCTGGATCAAGTACCTGCAGCTCAAGCCGCAGATTCAGGAGCAGTATCCGCAGGCCGTACGCGTCGATCTGCGATTCAAGAACCAGGTCATCGTCAAGTTGAGGGCGGACGATGGCGAAGAAAAAATAGTATGGGGCGAAAAGAAAGACACATTGTAGGTCTCGATATCGGTTCGACGAAGGTCTGCACGCTGATCGCGGTCATGCGCGAAGGCGGTCTGGAGCCTCTGGGCCTGGGCATTGCTGAGTCCCGCGGTCTGAAGAAGGGCGCCGTCGTCAATATCGAATCGGTCGCGGAGTCGATCAAGAAGAGCGTGAGCGAAGCTGAGGCGATGGCCCGTTGTGAAGTCGAGACCGTGTACGTGGGGCTTGCCGGACCACACATCAGGAGCTTCAACAGTAAAGGCGTGACGCCGATTCCGACCCGCACGCGCGAGATCGACCATGAAGACGTCCGGCGAGTCATCGAGACATCGCGGGCCGTCGCGCTTTCTCCCGACCGCGAGATCATTCATATCCTGCCGCAGGAATTCACTGTCGACGACCAGTACGGCATCGGCGATCCGCTCGGAATGTTCGGCACTCGTCTTGAAGTCAACGTGCACATCGTGACCAGCTCCACGACCGCAGCGCAGAACGTGATCACGGCTGTGAATCGCAGCGGACTTCTTGTGGGCGACACCGTGCTCGAACCGATCGCGGTCGGCGAGGCGATTCTCACCGAAGATGAGATGGAACTCGGAACCGTGCTGGTGGACATCGGAGGGGGAAAGACAAACGTCGCGATTTACCACCACGGCGCCGTCCGCCATACGGTTGTCGTTCCGCTCGGAGGCGAACTCTTCACGAACGATATTGCCGTCGGCCTTCGAACCACGATTCCGGAAGCCGAACGCCTCAAGCGCGAGCACGGGTGCGCACTCTCGTCGATGGGGCAGAACGACGCGGTGTTTGAAGTCTCCGGCATCGGTTCGCGCCAGCCGCGAACCATCGCGCAAACGGTGCTCACAGACATCGTTCAGCCGCGCGCCGAGGAGATCGTGCACCTCGTTCGAAACGAGATTCGCAACTCCGGCTATGAGCGGCAGGCGGGCGCCGGCGTCGTGCTGACCGGCGGCGGCTCGATGCTCCATGGCTTCATCGAGCTCGCGGAGGACATTCTGGATCTGCCGGTTCGGATCGGCGCTCCATCGGCTTTTTCGGAGTCTGCGCTGGAGAAGATGCCTCAGCTGGCGGGACCGGAGTTTACGACGGCGACAGGACTGGTCATGTATGGGGATCGACGGCGATCCGCGCACGACTTCCATAACACTTCGACTACGGGGTTAAAAAAATTCGTGGCGAAATTCAGGAGCTTTCTATGACGAACTTACCTGTGGATACTTCCATCAAATTTCTGTTCGACGAAGGCGTTCGGCTCGGCGCCAGCATCAAGGTCGTCGGCGTTGGCGGTGGCGGGTCGAATGCGGTCAATCGCATGATCGATGCAGGCCTCGATGGCGTTGATTTCCTTGTCGCCAACACCGACGTGCAGGCGCTCAAGCAATCCAAAGCTCCTGTGAAGCTGCAGATCGGCGCGAAGCTGACCAAAGGTCTCGGGGCCGGCGCCAACCCCGACATCGGACGACAGGCCGCCCTGGAAGATACAGAGAAAGTCATCGAAGCGCTCGAAGGCGCCGACATGGTCTTCGTCACGACCGGCCTCGGCGGCGGAACCGGAACCGGAGCCGCGCCTATCGTCGCCAGTCTTGCGGCTGAGTTGGGCGCCTTGACGGTCGCAGTCGTTACAAAGCCGTTTGCATTCGAAGGCAAGAAACGCCTCCTGCAGGCCGATCGCGGACTCGCGGACTTGAAGGAATGCGTGGATACCGTCATCACGATCCCCAACGAGCGGCTCCTCGCCACACTTGAACGCGGCACGAGCCTCTTCGACGCATTCCGCATCGCCGACGACATTCTGCGGCAGGCGGTCCAGGGCATTTCGGATCTGATCACCGTTCCCGGCCTGATCAACCTGGACTTTGCCGATGTGAAGACGGTCATGCAAGGCATGGGCATGGCCCTGATGGGAACGGGTTCCGCCGGCGGCGAGAATCGCGCAGTTGAAGCGGCGAAAAAAGCGATATCCAGCCGCCTGCTCGAGAACTGTTCCATTCAGGGAGCGCGCGGCGTGCTGATCAACATCACCGGCGGCACCGACCTGCTGCTACACGAAGTCAGCGAAGCGTCGAGCATCATCCATGACGCCGCCGACTCCGAAGCCAACATCATCTTCGGAGCTGTGCTCGACGAAACCCTGAAAGACCAGATCAAGATTACAGTCATCGCAACAGGTTTCGACAAGCGCGGCCAGGAAGTCTCGACAACCGTAGGTACGGCCGCCGCGGCCGCCGCAGCGGTCGGCGGAAGCAAATTCTCGGTTCCCCCCTCCGATTTGGAAATTCCTGCATTTCTTCGACGGGCCCAGAAGTAGACTAGGCAGTTCCCGGGGGCGGGTACGGTAGGGGTTTAATTCGGGGACAGTGAGCAATTGCTTGTACTTCAGCAATTGCTCACTGTCCCCGAATTAAACCCCTACCGTCCCCGAATTACCCCCGACTCCCTATCTTCAAACATGAAACGCACGATTCTCATTGCCGACGACGACAAAGTGGCGCGAACCGCCCTGCAGCAATTGTTGGAAGCGGAAGGTCATAACGTCGCTCAGGCCGATTCCGGTGATCAGGCGCTCGCCCTCGCGACCGCCATGCAGATCGACATTTTTTTGATCGGTCTCGAGATGCCTCGAATGAACGGCGTCGTTCTGTGCCAGGAACTCCGGTCGATTGATCGATACAGGGATGCGCCGATCATTCTGCTGTCGGGCCAGGGCGGCGAAGCGGCGCTGCACAAGGCTTTGACAGTCGGCGCGGACGACTTCATCCAGACTCCATACACTTCCATCACCGTGCGAGCCCGGCTCAGGGCGCATCTTCAGCGGCTCGAATATCTCCAGCGGCTGGATCGCGTTCGACGCATTCTCAAACAATACCTTTCAAAGCGCACGCTCGATGCGATCGAAAACTCGCCGCTGTCTGAAACCATGCCCGCGCCGGAAGAACGAGATCTTGCCATCTGTTTCACGGACATCCGCGGATTCACGGCATTTTCTGAGGAGACAGAACCCACGAGACTGTTTTCCCTTGTAAGCGAACTTCTCGCCGACCAGGTGCAGATAATCCACGCTTACGGCGGATACGTTGATAAGTTCGGAGGAGATGGTGTTATGGCAATCTTCGACGGTCCCGACATGGTTGCTCAATCCTGTCTTTGCGCGCTGAGTATGCTGGAAGGCGCTCAGATGAAGACTTCCACGGGCCCCGACGACATCCGGCGGTTCGGTATCGGTATCCATACGGGCCGCGCCGTGATCGGAAATATCGGGTCTCCCGAGCACCTTGATTATTCGGCGATCGGAAGCACGGTTAATCTGGCTGCCCGTCTCTGCGGTCAGGCGCAGGCGACGTCCATCGTTGTCTCGAAGGCGGTGCGAAATGCGGTTGGTGACGACTCCCGCCTGACTTTCCACTCCGAGCGACAGGTTGCGATACGCGGCTTCAGAGACCCGGTTACGGTCTACACGCTCAGCCGACCGTGAGGCCTTATGGATCTACTTCTCGCGCCCGGCATTCTCGAAGAAGTCATCCAGCACGCAAAAAGTGTCTGGCCCAATGAAGCCTGCGGGCTCCTTGCGGGCCGAGGCCAGGCGGACCGGTTCATTCCGATGAAGAACATTTCGCCGGATCCGCGGCAGTACGAAATGGATCCCGCCGAGTTGATTCCGGCGTTGCGCGGTTTCCGCGACTCGGGCGAACAGCTTCTTGCGATCTTCCACTCTCATCCGCATGGTCCTGCCGAGCCCTCAAAGACGGATGTCGAGCGTGCCTGGTACCCGGAGGCAGCGCATCTGATAATTTCGCTGAAACGGCTGGAACACCCGCAGGCCGCGGCTTTCCGCATCGTTGACGGGGAAGTCCTTCCCATAGAGCTTCGTGTTATAGTCTAGGGACCTTTGGAGGTTCCCCGATGATTCTGGCTTTCATTTCGATGCTTTTGGGAGGCTGGTTGCCGCTCGCCCAGGAATACAAATCCATCGATTTCGAGATCCGGGCCAAACAGAGCCTAATCATGGGAAAAGGAACAACAACCGGCCGGTCTTACTACGATGTCGTCATCACGCGGGAACCGTCATCCGGTGTCCTGATCAAGCTGCCGTACACGCGAAAAGGCGGAAAGTTCACCTTCGACCTGCATCATCGGATCGCGATGACCGATGACTTCGGTCAACCCGCAGAAGTCACAACCGTCGTGGAAATCCTGAGCGGCGGAACGACGAGCGTCGGCGTTTTCACCATTGCCGGCACGGTGAACCAGGGAGACAAATTCGAGGAACCGATCCAGAAGGCGAGCACCGCGGAAATCGACAAATACGTTACGCCGCTAGCGAAGAGGACTATCACGCTGGACATCCGTCCGGGCCCGCAGTCCATCAGTATCGTGGGTCAGATGCTCATTATCAGCCGCGGCAAAGCAACCACGCGAATCGAGACGCCCGGCACCCGCATCGCCACCGTGTCCAATTTCAAGTTCCAGGAAGCGCCCCAGGGAACGCCGCTTCGATAACCCCCAAGAACTCAAATTCCGAGAATTTCGGTGACCTGCCGCAAGGTCCTGCCGTACGATTGCGCGCATCCAATCTGCGAAGGAGGACCAATGATTATTTCTGTGATCAACCATACCTCGGTGCAGGACACGACGGTCAACGAGGCCATCCGAGCCATCAACAGGCAAATCACGGAGGATTTCGCTCCCTACTGGAGCCTTGGCGCGACGCTTCGCCTGGAGGGCAAGAGTTCGACGAAACCGAGCGGCTCGAGTATTACTGACATGCGCGGCGACGCGGTTCTGTATCTGTGGGATGAAGTCGATGTCGAGGGTGCGCTCGGATATCACGACACGAACTTCCGCGGGATCCCCTACAGCTTTGTCTTTCGTGAACTTTCAGAGCAGTTGGGCGAGTCATGGACAGTCACGTTCTCGCACGAAGCGCTGGAAATGATCGGCGATCCGGAGGTCAACCTCCTTGTGGCGGGACCACACCCATCAAATCCAAAAAAGGAAGTGTTTCACTGGTACGAGATGTGCGATGCCGTTCAGGCCGAGACTTACCAGATCGACGGGATTGAGGTGTCGAATTTCGTTTTACCGCTCTATTTCACGGTGAACGACGAAAAGGGCGGCCGCAACGACTTCATGAATCGCAAGCACAACGGCGCCACTCTGAAGTCATTTGGCGTCAACCCCGGCGGCTATTGCGGATTTTTTGATCCGGCGACCGGCGAGCACGACACGTTCTCCGTTGATGAAAAAGCAAAGAAACGGCGGGAGATCAAGGCGAAGGCCCGTACCGCGCGTCGCGGGATACGGTATCAGCAGCCGCATATCGCCGCGCCTGCACGTCGCGGTGCCAAGGCTGCGAAGAGCGGCAGGTAAGGTTGGGCGGTCATAGACCGCCCCTACAGCAGCTCAAAGGGCGGCCGCGAATCGGCGGCCGCCTGTCAGGACCGCTTCATAAGTTTCGACTACTTTTTCAGCCGCAACCTTCCACGAAAACTTTGCGACCTGTTCCACGCCCCTCTCGACAAGCTCCTGCCGCAAAAGGTCGTTCGACAGGATGGCTTTCATGCCGCGCGCGATATCGAACACGTTTTCCGGATTCACGAGCACGGCGGCTTCCTCCAGGACCTCCGGCAGAGACGACGTGTTCGACGCAATGACCGGTGTGCGATTCGCCATCGCCTCGAGCGGAGGCAATCCGAATCCTTCATGCAGCGAGGGGAACGCAAACAGCGTGGCGGACTGGTAAAAGACACGCAGAATCGGATACGGAACGAATCCGAAGAAACGAACGTCCTGCTGCGCGCCGCTGCGAATGACCGTGAGGCGAAGATACTGATGCTTGCTCAGTTCATCGCCGATGATGATCAGCTTCAGGTTCTTGTACCGCTCGTCTTCCGCAAGTTCACTCTTCAGAACTGCAAATGCTTCGATCAGCCGGCTGAGATTCTTGTGAGGCCGGATCTTTCCCGCATACAGAACAAACGGATCCTTGAGCTGATAACGTTCGAGGACCTGTTTCCGCTCATCCGGCGTAGGGCTGAATGCAAAGCGTTCGTCGAGAGCATTGTGAACGACCGAGATCCTGGACTCGGGAATTGCGAAGATGTTGATCAGATCTTCTTTGGTGGATTTCGACACACTCAATATGTGGTTCGCGCTTTCCACGACGCGCTTCGTTTGCAGGTAGCTGCGATAGTTCCTGACTTTCGACGCGTCTTCCTGAGGAAAAAGCAGATGCACGCAATCGTGAACGGTGACCACCAGCTTCGCCGGCGTGAAAAACGGCGCCTCGTGATGCGGCACGTGCAAAACGTCCACGTTCTGGCGGCGCACCGCGAACGGAACAGCTATGTGATGCCGCCAGAGCGTGTCTTCGTCGGGCTCGTACAACTGCTTGAAACTCGCCGGCAAAGGGCCGAGTTCGTGAAAGTTCCGCTGTGAACCAATCAGCAGATATTCGTTTTTCGTATCGATCGCCGCGAGATTCCGCACGAGATTCCAGATATACGTACCGACACCGAACTCGTTGATCTTGCGGATATCGATCGCGATGCGCATGGGGGTCATTATAATGAGGGTGTGCTGAGGCGCATCCTCATATATCTGACTCTGGTTCTGGCTGCTGCGAAGACGGTTCATGCGGATTCCAGCACCGTTCTCGTTTTCCCGTTCGAAAATCTTTCAGTCGACCGGTCGCTGGATTGGATCGGCGAGGGGATCTCGGAATTGATCATCGCGCGTCTGCAGCCCGAACCCGGCGTTCACGCATTTCCACGGGAGGAGCGACTGGCGGCCTTCGAAAGGCTCAGCATTCCGGAAACGGCGGTTCTCAGCCGCGCGACGGCATTGAAGCTGGGCTGGGATGCGGGCGCGGATATCGTCGTTACCGGCAGCTTCTACGGAAACGCCGATGATTTTCACATCGCTGCGCGGCTCGTGGATATGGAAGCCGGATCTTCGATCGAGCTCAAAGCGGACGGCAAACTGCAGGACGTCATTCCCTTGACCACGACGCTCGCGTGGAATCTGCTGAAGAAGATCGTTCCGGGAACAGCGTCGCCGGAATCCGACTACACGGCGCGGCCGCCGACGCCTCGCAGCGCCTTCGAGAATTACGTTCGCGCGGTTCTGAATCAGGATCTTCAAAAACGGATCGAGCTGCTTCAGAACGCGGTCCGCCTTCACCCGCAATATGGACCCGCATTGTTTCAGCTCGGCCGCACGTATCATCTGCAGCGCGATTTCTCGTCATCAAACGAGTGGCTTCAAAAGCTGCCGCAGTCCACGCCTGAACGCCGGCAGGTGTTATTCCTGACAGGATCGAACCATTTCAATCTCGGCGACTTTGCGCGTGCCGCGTCCACGTTTCAGCAGTTGCCGCAGACCTCTGATGTTCTGCTCAACCTTGGCGCTGCTCTTTCAAGAAGAGGCGATTCTGCGGGCGCAATTTCCGCATGGAAGCGCGCGGCGTCAATGGAACCTCTGGCTAACGATGCGTTCTTCAATATCGGTTATGCAGGCTTCCTGCGGGGCGATCTGGAAAACGCGGAGAAAAACCTGACTGAGTCGCTGAAGCTGCGCGGCCGCGACAGTGAGGCTCTGTTTCTTCTCGGCAGGACGTACGAACGGCAGGGCAAACCGGAGGAATCGAGAAGGCTTATCGCCCAGGCAGCGCGTCTTTCACAGCGAGTGGAGCGATGGCAGACCCAGCCCATGCCGCGCCTGGAACGATTTCCCTCGACGACGACCTTTCGAAGCCATGACGACGTCTGGAACGATCAGCGGCTGGCCCGTCGTACACGTGGCCAGGATCTCATGTCGTGGCTGGATTCGATCCAGGTCATGATTGATTCCTACCTGTTCGGCGATGCATTACGCGAGATCAAAGCCCTCGTCAGGGTCTTTCCCGACTCAGCCGAGGCCCGGTCACTTTCGGACGAAATCGACCGGCAGCGAAACATACGATGAGGATTACAGCCGTACGCGTTTTCATCTTCGTGTTCGCCATATGCGCATCGATGACGCTCGCGCAGACGCCCCCGGCCCCGCCGCCCCCGGCCCCGCCGACTGCTCCGGTCATCCTTCAAATCGACTTGAATGACATCGTCCACCCCATCAGCGCGACGTATGTCCGCGATGGTATCAATCGCGCGAAGGAAATCGGCGCCGCGGCGGTAATTATTCGGCTCGACACACCAGGCGGCCTTGCCGATTCCATGCGGGATATTGTCGAAAGCGTGATGTCGTCGCCCGTTCCCGTCATCGCGTGGGTCGGACCGAACGGCGCACGATCAGCGTCGGCCGGGTTCTTCATACTTCTTGCCGCTGATGTGGCCGTGATGGCTCCCGGCACGAACACCGGAGCAGCGCATCCGGTGAGCTCCACGGGACAGAAGATCGACGACGTCCTGGAAAAGAAGATCGTCAATGACGCGGCCGCTTACTTGCGAAGCTACACGGGCAAGCGTGGCCGGAATCCGGAACTGGCGGAGCTCGCTGTGACGGAGAGCCGTTCGTTCACGGCCGAAGAAGCGTTGAAGGACGGTCTCATCGACGCGGTGATTTCGGATCCAAACGGCATCATCGCGCAATTCGACGGCAAGGAGATCCGCCGCCTGGACGATCGCACCGTGCCGCTCCGCCTGCGTGGCGCACGCATCGAGACTTTCGAAATGACGACGCGCCAGAGACTGCTTTCCCGCGTGCTGGACCCCAACCTGGCGTTCATACTCGGCCTTGTCGGACTGCTAGGACTCTATGTGGAGATCACGCACCCCGGCCTGATTGCTCCCGGCGTCATCGGAGCCATCTGCCTGGTTTTGGCGCTCTTCGCATTGAATATGCTTCCGGTGAACTGGGCCGGCGCGCTGCTGATCCTTCTGGCAATAACTCTTTTCGTGCTGGAAGCGACCGTGACGAGCCACGGCATTCTCGCTATTGGCGGCATCCTCGCGATGATCGCGGGCGGACTGATGCTCGTGGACGGGCCGATCCCCCAGCTTCAAATCCGTCTGTCCACGGTTCTGGCTGTGACGTTCCCGCTGGCGATCATCACGATCGTCCTCGTCCGGCTGGTGCTGCTCTCGCGCAGGCAGAAGTCCGTCACCGGTGAAGAGGGCATGGTGGGGGAGATCGGCGTGGCGAAAACGGAAATCTCCCAGGAAGGCAAGGTCCTGGTTCACGGCGAATACTGGAACGCTTCCTCAGATAGACCCATTCCGGCCGGTGCTCGTGTTCGAGTAGTCCGAGTGCACGGCTTGACAATTGAAGTCGAACAGCTCTCCTAACCAGAAAGGACCGCACATGGATCTCAGTCCGGTGTTGTTGTTCGGTGTCGTAGTCGTTGCGATTTGGCTTTTCAATTCCCTGAACATCCTTCGAGAGTACGAGCGCGGCGTGATTTTCCGGATCGGGCGGTTGCTTCCAGAGCCGAAGGGCCCCGGACTGATCTGGGTGTTTTTTCCGATCGATCGCATCGTCCGTGTGAGCCTGCGCACGATCACCATGGATGTGCCCACGCAGGACGTCATTACCAAGGACAACGTCACTGTCAAGGTGAATGCCGTCGTTTATTTCCGCGTGGTGGACCCCCGGCGGGCCATCGTCGAGGTAGAGAACTACCTGTACGCGACGTCGCAATTGGCGCAAACGACATTGCGCTCGGTTCTCGGCGAGGTGGCACTCGACGATCTTCTCAGCCAGCGAGAGAAACTGAATCTGCGGTTGCAGGAGATTCTGGATCAACATGCGGATCCATGGGGCATCAAAGTAGCGCTGGTCGAGATCAAGGGCGTGGATCTGCCGGAAAACATGCAACGAGCCATGGCGCGGCAGGCCGAGGCCGAACGCGAGAAGCGCGCGAAGATCATTCACGCGCAGGGAGAGTTTGAAGCCTCGAAAATGTTGTCGAATGCGGCGGAACAGATCGCACAACAGCCGGTTGCTCTTCAATTGCGGTATTTGCAAACGCTGACGGAAATCAGTGTGGAGAAGAACAGCACCATCATCTTCCCGCTGCCGATCGACATCCTGGAATATTTCATGAAGGCACGCGACGGAGGGAAATAGCATGGAAGAACAGGCAACGTGGAAGAGCCACACCTTTACGCTTCTCGTCTTTTCGGGAATCGTGGTGCTGTGTTCCATCTTCTTCATCCTGGGCATGCTCGTCGGCCGCGGTCAGGGACAAAAGATCGCAACCGCTCAGGCTGCGGCGGAAGTCGTAAAGGCTGAAGCGAAGCCTGCCGACCCCGACGCCAAGCCGGATTTCACGTTCTACGATTCTGTGAAGAAACAGGAACCGGCGGCGTTGCAGCCTCCTCCCGCCCCTGTGAAGCCTGCGCCGGCGGCGGAGCCTCCGCCTAAAGTCGAGAAGCCTGCCGACCCGCCGCCTCCGGTAACGTCGAAACGCGAGAATGCGTTGAACTACCAGATCGGCGCTGTCCGAAAGTCCGCCGACGCGGAAAAGCTCCTCAGCGATCTTCGAGCCAAAGATTTCCGCGGGTTCATACTCGCCCCGTCCGCAGGCGACTCCAATCCTTTTTACCGTGTACAGGTGGGTCCGTTTTCCAACGCTGTTGAAGCCGAGTCGGCAAAAAAGAAACTCGAGCAGGCCGGGTATAAGCCGATGCTGAAGAAGTAAGACAAAAGGGTCCCTCTCCCTCCGGGCCCGGTGGGAGAGGGAGAGTACACTTAAACCCGCATGAACCGCGTGATCCCCCTCGCCGCACTATCCGGCCTGCTCCTTGTCCTTTCGCTGCCGAAGCCGGATTTCTACCCGCTCGCCTGGATTGCTCTTGTACCGCTTTTGTATGTCATCGCCAGGGCGACTACGGCCCACGTCGTCCTCGCGTCCTACATCTCCGGCGTGGTCTTCTTCTCCGGCAGCTTCTACTGGATTGCGCAAACCATGATCATCTTCGGCGGCATCTCGACGCCCCTCGCCGCCGGCGTCGGGGCCCTGTTTGCGTGTGTCTACGCCCTGTACTTTGTTCTGTTCGCCCTCGGGACGTACCTCGCAGTCCGCAAGTTCGGCCCCCGCGGCCTCTTTTTCGCTGCGCCGCTGTGGGTAACGATGGAACTGCTTCGTTCCATCCTGTTCTCCGGCTTTCCCTGGATGTTGTCCGGCTATGCGCTTGTTCCATATTCCGGAATTCTGCAGATGGTGACAATCACCGGCGTTTACGGACTCTCGTTTCTCGCGGCTGCCGTGAACAGCATCATCGCCTACGGCGTGCTGCAGCGGAATATCCGCTGGATCGCGGCTGCCGCGGCCGTCATTGCCGCAGCCTGGTTGATTCCGATAGTCGGCGCCGACGCGGCCAATAACCCGATCGCGGTTCGTCTCGTCCAGACAAACATCCCGCTCGACCAGCCCTGGAAACCGCAGGACTTCGACGCGCTTCTTAAGGAATTGACCGCGCTGTCGACGCGCGTCGCTGTCGACGGAAAGCAGAAGCCGAGAATCGCTGTCTGGCCCGAGACGCCGGCGCCTTTCTATTTGAGCGAAGACGCCGAATTCCGTTCGCGCATGCAAACGATCGCGCGGACGCTGGATGCGTACGTCCTCATCGGTTACATCGACAAGTTCGGCGAGGCGCCGTCGAACAGCGCCGGTCTTCTGAGTCCGGCGGGCGAGCAGGTCTCGCGCTACGACAAAATGCACCTGGTTCCTTTCGGCGAGTACATTCCTTTCCAGCGCCTGCTCTTTTTTGCGGAGAGTCTGACGAGACAGGTCGGCAATTTCGCGCCGGGAACCGAGTACACGCTCAGCCCCGTGGACGGCCATCGCGTTTCCACGATCATCTGTTATGAAAGCATCTTTCCGAATCTTGTCCGGCAATTTGCGAAACGCGGTTCGGAGTTGATCATTCTCATCACCAACGACGGCTGGTTCGGCGAATCTTCCGCGCCATACCAGCACTTGCGGATGGGCGTCGTTCGCGCTGTGGAGAATCGGCGGTACATGGTCCGGACGGCAAATACTGGGATCAGCGCAATCATCGACCCTTATGGCAGAATTGAGTCTGAGACGCCGATCGGCGTCCGGACGATCCTGGACGGAACCGCGCACTTCCGTTCGGATCTTACGTTTTATACGCAATATGGCGACGTCTTCGCCTACGCGAATGTGGTTGTGGTGATAGCGATGCTGGTAATTCGGGGACGGTCGCCTAAATTCCCTAATTTGAACTGCAATTAGGGAATTTAGGCGACCGTCCCCGAATTACCTCCTTGGAGGAAAAATGCTCGAAGAACTCGTTGAACGATGCGGTCAACTCAAAACTCGGAGTGAGGACGTCCGGAGGTTTCTTTGACGCCGGTACGAAGCAGCGCCGTCTCGACGACCTGCAGAAACAGATAGCCGAACCGAACTTCTGGTCCGATCAGGACCGCTCCAGCAAAGTCAATCAACAACGCGTCCGCCTCGAAGAGAGTCTCGAACTCGATCGCCAGATCACTCAGCGTCTCGACGACGTGCAGGCGCTTATGGAGCTTGCGCGTGAAGGCGAGCCTGTCCTTGATGAGTTTTCATCTCATTTGAAAGAGGCCGAGGATTTCGTCGATCGCATCGAAACGAAGGTGCTGTTGTCCGGTGAGAACGACCGCCTGAACGCGATCGTCAACATCCATCCGGGCGCCGGCGGAACCGAAGCGCAGGACTGGGCCGAAATGCTCATGCGGATGTACCTGCGATGGGCCGAGCAAAACGGTTTCAAGACGCAGATGCTCGATTATCAGGATGGTGAAGAAGCGGGAATCAAGTCGGTGACGTTCAATGTCATCGGCGAATATGCCTACGGGTATCTCACATCCGAGACCGGTGTGCATCGTCTCGTGCGAATCTCGCCCTTCGACGCCAACAAGCGCCGGCACACGTCGTTTGCGTCAGTCGCGGTTTATCCCGAGGTCGACGACAAGATCGAAGTCGTTATCGACCCGAAGGATCTCCGCGTCGATACCTATCGTTCTTCAGGAAAAGGCGGCCAGCATGTCAACACGACCGACTCCGCAGTCCGCATCACGCATATCCCGACCAACATCGTCGTGCAGTGTCAGAATGAGCGATCGCAGCACAAGAATCGCGAGGTCTGCATGAAGGTCCTGAGAGCGCGGCTGTTCGAACTCGCGGTGGATAAGAAGAAAGCGGACACGCAGGATATCGAAGACAGCAAGATGGATATCGCTTTCGGGAGCCAGATCCGCTCTTACGTGCTGCAGCCTTATCGGCTCGTCAAAGACACGCGGACGAAGGTTGAGAAGGGCGATGTTGATCGCGTGCTGGACGGAGATCTGGAATCGTTCATGAAAGCCTTCCTGCAGGCTCGAGCCACTCCGGTCGCCTGAAGACGGCCCTCGGGCGGTCATAGACCGCCCCTACAGAAAAGGCTTCGGCATGCTTCGGCTGGATTCGGATGTTCAATACGTCAAAGGCGTCGGACCTAAGCGCGCTTCGCTGCTGAACTCGCGCGGCATCCGGACCGTCGAGGACCTGCTGCTCCGCATTCCCCGCGCGTACCAGGACCGCGCAAACTTCGTTTCACTCTCTTCGCTGCAGATCGGCCAGGATGTCGCGATCCATGCGCGCGTCTACCGCAGCCGTCTCATCCAGACACGCACGCGCGGGCGCATCCTCGATGTGATCCTCACCGACGGCAGCAGCTTCGCGCACGCCAAGTGGTTCCACGGCGCGTACCTCCAGACGCGGGATTTCCGCGCGGGACGTAAGGTGGTCCTCTTTGGCCGCGTGGACTTCGATCGATACGAATCGAAGTTCGTGTTCTTCAATCCTGAGTTTGAGTTGCTCGCCGAAAGCGATGAAAACGACGAGAACGATGAAACCTCGTCGCTCGATATCGGACGTTACGTCCCTATTTATGAGGAACTCGCCGGCATCACGAGCCGGCAGTTCCGCCGTATCATTGCCTCCGCGCTGGCCGACATGGCGAAGGATTTCGGTGACCCGCTGCCGGACGGCATCCGAGATGCCCATGGATTTCCCGATCTACGCACATGCCTCAACCGGATCCATTTTCCCGACAAGCAGGACGACATCACGCAGCTCAACGAGCGGCGGTCGCCGTATCATCGGCGGCTCATTTTCGAAGAATTCTTTCTGCTGGAGCTCACCTATGCGCTCCGGCGCGTGCAGAGCCGCGCGCTCGACGGTGTGCGTTTCGAAACGACGGACCGAATCCGCCAGCACGTGAAGTCGATCCTGCCGTTTCACCCGACGTCGGCGCAAAAGAGGGTGCTGAAGGAAATCGTCGATGACCTGAAGGCGCCTTTCCCGATGATTCGCCTCGTCCAGGGCGATGTCGGCAGCGGTAAGACCATCGTCGCTTTCGAGGCCGTGGTTATCGCGGTGGAAAACGGATATCAGGCGGCCCTTATGGCCCCGACCGAAATCCTGGCCGAGCAGCACTTCATCAATGCGAAACGCATCCTCGCGCCCCTGAATTATCGAGTCGGCGTGGTTCGGCGCGGCATCCGGAAGGCTGAGAAGCGGGAACTGCTGGAACAGATCGCGTCGGGGGAGATTCAGGTTGTCGTCGGCACACATGCGCTGATCGAAGAGCACACGGTCTTCAAAAAACTCGGGCTTGTCATCATCGACGAGCAGCACCGGTTCGGTGTCGTCCAGCGGCTGCAGTTGATGGCGAAGGGGGCAAACCCGAACACGCTCGTCATGACCGCGACGCCGATCCCGCGCACGCTCGCGATGACGCTCTACGGCGATCTCGACCTTTCCGTCATCGATGAAATGCCGCCCGGCCGTTCACCGATCCGGACCTCGCATGCGACGGACCGCGATGCGGATCGGGTTTACCGGACGATCGCGGGTCAGTTGCAGGAAGGACGACAGGTGTATGTTGTGTATCCGGTCATCGAAGAGTCCGAGAAAGTGGATCTGAAGTCGGCGACAGAGGGCTTCACAAAGTTGTCGGAGATCTTCAAGGGACGGCGCGTTGCGCTGCTGCATGGCCGTCTGAAGAGCGAAGAGAAGGAAGCGACGATGAAGGCGTTTGCGGCCGGTCAGATCGATGTGCTCGTGTCGACGACCGTTATCGAAGTCGGTGTGGACGTCGCGAACGCCACGATCATGCTCATCGAGCATGCGGAACGATTCGGTCTCGCGCAGTTGCACCAGCTTCGCGGCAGGGTTGGTCGCGGCGCGCATCAGTCGTTATGCATTTTGATGACGCCCGGCCGATTGAACGACGTCGCCCGGCAGCGGATTCAGGCTATGGTCGCAACGACGGACGGGTTCCGTCTTGCCGAAGTCGATCTTCAACTGCGCGGTCCGGGCGAGATGGCCGGCACGCGACAGTCGGGTATGCCGGAGTTCCGCGTCGCGAACCTGCTGCTCGATGGAGAACTGCTGTCCGCTGCTCAGAAAGAAGCGCAGCGCTGGGTGGATCGGGCGGATGAGCGGGAGAAACTGATCGAGGCGCTTTCGGCCCGTACGCGGTTCGTGACGGTGGGATGAGCTTTTGGAAATGTAACTGTCAATTGCTCCTGTCCAATGCCCGGTGTAAATGCCGATGCAAATGCAATTGATCAACGGCAGCGGCAGTGGCATCTCCACCGGGCATTGGACAGGAACAATTGACATATACATTGAGAACTCCGACATGCGAGTGATCTCGGGAAAATTCAAGAGCAGGCGCCTGGCGGCCACGCCACCACCCGGCATCCGCCCCACCAGCGACAAGCTGAAGGAAACGATCTTCAACATCCTCGGCGACCGCGTTCATGGCTCAACCTTCCTCGACGGTTGCGCGGGCATGGGCGGCATCGGCATCGAAGCCATCAGCCGCAGCGCGGCGTTTGTCTACTTCGCTGAGCAGTCGAGAAAAGCCTGCCAGATTATTCGCGGAAACCTCAAGTCTCTCGAAGTGGAGGACGGCTTCCGAATTCTCGAAATGGACTTCCTCAAGGCGCTCACGGCCATCGACAGGCCGCTCGACGTCGTATTCGTCGACCCTCCCTACGAGCGCGAGGATCTCTATGAAGCGTGCCTGAACCGTTTCGGAGGCACGCAACTGCTCGCGCCGGACGGACTTCTGATCATCGAGCATTCGAAGCGCAAAGAGCTCCCCGAGACGTCCGGCAGCCTCCGAAGAATTCGATCCCTTGTGCAAGGCGATGCTGCGCTGGCATTCTATAGGCCGTGACGACCGCAATTTATCCCGGTTCCTTCGATCCATTGACCTACGGCCACATTGATGTCATCGAACGCAGCGCGCGTCTCTTCGACAGGGTCATCGTTTCAATCCTTACGAATGCGCAGAAGGCGCCGCTGTTTTCCGTCGACGAGCGAACGGAGATCATGCGCGAAATCCTCAAGCCGCGGTTCCCGAACGTCGAAGTGGAAGTCTTTCACGGCCTGCTGGTCGATTACGCGGCGCAGAAGAAGGCGCAGGTCATCGTCCGGGGCATCCGCGCCGTGACGGACTACGAATATGAATTTCAGATGGCGCTCATGAACCGGCGGCTCAAGCCGGAGATCGAAACCGTTTTCATGATGCCGGCTGAAAAGTATTCCTACCTGAGTTCGCGGCTAGTGAAGGAGATTGCCGAGCTTGGAGGTTCGGTGGCCGGTCTGGTTCCCGAAACCGTTGAAAAACGACTCAAGCAGAGATTCCAAAGAGAAGAGAAGTAATCCATGAAACTGGCCGCACGCATTTCCCGCATTTCGGTATCGAAGACAATGGCCGTGATGGAAGCAGCGATCAAGCTGCGCGATCAGGGCATCGACGTGGTGGACTTCGGACCAGGCGAACCGGATTTTCCGACACCGGAAAACGTCAAGGCAGCCGCCGTTCGCGCCATCGGTGAAAACTTCACGAAGTACACGGCGATCGGCGGGATCAAGGAATTGAAGAAGGCCATCATCGAAAAGCATGCCCGCGACTTCGGCTCGAAGTACGACCTGTCGGAATGCATCGTCAACTTTGGAGGCAAGCACGCGCTCTTCAATATCTTTGCGGCGACCGTGGACGAAGGCGATGACGTGATCATTCCCACGCCGTACTGGGTGACATTTGGAGACATCGCGTGCTTCATGAACGCGAATCCGGTTTTCGTGCCGACGAAGGAATCGGACGGTTTCCGCTTCACCGCGGAGATCCTCGAACGCGCGTTGACCCCGCGCACGCGACTGGTCGTCGTGAATTCCCCTAATAATCCCAGCGGCGCGGTTCTCGATGACGATGAGTTCGGCCGCATCGCCGAACTGTGCGCGAAGCGGGATGTCTTCCTTCTTTCCGACGAATGCTATTCGCATTTCCTGTATGACGGCCGGAAGCCGTTTTCGATCGCGTCGCGCACGGATCTGAAGAGGCACATCATCATCGCGGGCTCCGTTTCGAAGACGTACGCGATGACGGGCTGGCGAATCGGATACATCCTGGCAATGCCCGAAATCATTTCGGCCGCGGTGAAACTCCAGAGTCACTCGACGTCGAATCCGGCGTCGATTTCACAGAAGGCCGCTCTGGAGGCGCTCAGCGGACCGCAGGAATCCGTGGGCGTCATGCTCGCAGAATATGCGAAGCGCCGGAAGTTCGTCCTGGATCGTCTGCGCGCCATTCCGGGCGTCAAGTGCGCCGAACCGGGCGGCGCGTTTTATGCATACCCGAATATCTCCACCGCATTCGGACGCGGCGGCATCAAAGACAGCGTGGACTTTGCAGCGCGGCTCCTGGATAAGGCTCACGTCGCGGTGACTCCGGGCGAAGCATTCGGCACCAACGACCACGTGCGGATGTCCTACGCAACTTCAATGGAGCAGTTGGATAAAGGACTGACGCGCATCCACGAATTCATGACGAGCCTTTAACCCGCTCCGCCGCTTCGAGGATTTTTCGGGTAAGCGATGAGATCGGAAGCGATTCAACTGTCTTCCACTTGCACGCCTCGTCGGCAACTTCGCCCAGATAAACGCTGACGTCCAATCGATGATGTGTAATCGTGTGGCGGCAGGCGCCGACTTTCGAGAATGTACCCGGGGGTAATTCCGGAAACATCGGAAACTCCCACATGCCGTCGACCTCTTTCATCAGGTAGCGTCCGCGCTTCTTGTGGACGACGGCGAACAACTGCACGTATACCGTCGCGGGACGTTTCTTCACGGGAGGAATCCTGTCCTGCATTCCCGTACGCGACGCCACACACGAAGCCTGAATCGGGCAGATCAGGCACCGCGGCGACTTGAACGAACACACCGTGGCGCCGAGTTCCATCAACGCCTGATTGACGAGTCGCGGCTCCGCGCCTTGTACGATGCGCCGAGCGGCATCCCACAATCCTTTCGGATTCTCCTCCGTCCAGCCGTTGATTCGCGACAGAACCCGCCGGACATTTCCATCAACGATGGGATAAGGCTTGTTGAAGGCGATGCTGAGGATGGCGCCCGCCATGTACTGGCCGACACCCGGCAGTTCGATCAGCGTGTCGTAGTCCGAAGGAATCCGGCCGCCATGCCGCTCGACGACCAGCCGCGCCGCAGCCATGAGGTTCTTCGCCCGTCGATAGTAGCCAAGCCCGGCCCACAGCGTAAGCACGCGCTCTTCGCGGGCGCGGGCGAGATGCTGAACGGAAGGGAATTCACGAATGAATCGTTCGAAATAGGGAAGCGCCGTCTCGACCTGGGTCTGCTGGAGCATGACCTCGGAAACCCAGACATGATACGGATCGTAAGACGCGCGCCACGGCAGAGGCCGCTGGTTTTCTTCAAACCAGCTGACGAGCGGCTGCAGCACTGTCCTTCATCTCTTTTTCGAGTTTCTTGATTTCGACGAGATGAGTCGGATTGAAGGGAAGCGAAGGATAGTAACAGTTGCTCTCGTGCGTGCAGAAGCAACCGTTGGCGACACTTTCGCGGCGGCCGTCCATTTGCGGCGAATACCAGAGTTCCGAGAAGTCCCAGTCGTATTCGCGAAGGTTTGCCACAGAACTCAGAATCTCGCAGCTTGAAACGGTGCCTTCATCGTAGATCACGGCGCCCGCCGTCCCAGCCCAGCACTGGAGCTGCGGCCGGCCTTCGAAAGCCGTCTTCGCGATCAGATCGTGCATGTACACGTCGATCGCAGCCTTGAAGAAACCCGCGTCGCCGCCGTAGTTGTTCTTGATCAAGGCATGCCGCGAATCTTCGCTGATCATGTGCGAAAGCTGGTCGTACCGAGCCTTGTCGATGATCAGCTCTTTCGGTCGCGCCGACGGCGGCCGGATGTAATTGAAGTTCACCTTGTCCGGTTTCAGATCGTGCTTCAGAAAGTTGTACCAGTCGAAGATCCGGTCCTGATTGCTGTTCATGAAACACGTGCAGGTCTGGATATCGAGGCGCGGCTTTTCCTTCTTGATCGTTTGGAGCTTGCGCGCCGTGTCGATCGCAATGTCCCAGCTTCCGGGCTTCTGGCGGATCGATTCGTGGTCTTCCTTGAGACCGTCGATGCCGAGCGCAACTGTGACGTTGAGATTCGGGCATTCCTCTAAAATTCGCGAGACATCGGGAACAATGCGTTGCTGAATCTGCCCGTTGGACATCAGGTAGATCGATTCAAGCTTGTTGTTTTCGTAGAACGCCCGCGCGATCTCCGGCAGGTCCTTGCGCGTGAACGGTTCGCCGCCGGCGATGATCAGGACACCGAGGTTGGCGCCGAGCGTCTCGCTGATGCGCACGACGTTGCCGGTCGTCATCTGCAGCTTTTTGCGGGGCTTGTCGTCGAGTTCTTCCGTAAAGAAGCAATGGACGCACCGCATGTCGCAGACCGATGTGATCAGGATGTTCAGGAGGATCGGCGCAAACGGGCGGCCGGTCGCCATTCTGGCGTACCGTTTGAGAATTTCTTTATGGTGGAAATCCATACTTACCGAGGGCGTCAGTATAGCAGGTGCCGCTTAATTGTTCGTGGCGTTGTTCGGCGTCGGCGCGCGATATCCCGGTTTCGCGTTGAACGTGAATTTCGGCATGTTCTTGGGAGCAGTGATCTTGACCGTGACGTCCCGCCAGCTTCCGTCCAGCTTCGTGTTCGTCGGGGTGTACGTCAGCGTGTAGTGATTCCGCAGATCATGGGCGATGTGCTTTACCAGTTCGTCCACCTCATCGAGGGTCTTGGGGAAGTAGGCGCGTCCGCCGGTGATCTCCGCGAACTTCAGCAGTTCATCCTTGGCTTTTTTGGATGGCGGCTTTCGGAATAACCCGCCCCGCGAGTCGTCCTCTTCGAGCAGGCCGATGGCGTACAGCGCGACCTTGGATTGCCGCAACGCCTCGATAACTTTATTGATGCCGTATTTGCTCGCGTTGTCTTCCCCGTCGCTGATGACGAGCAAAACCTTTTTATCCTTCTTGCCGTCCTTCGTGACTTTGTCGGCTGCGAGGTACAAGGCATCGTAAAGCGCCGTCTCGCCGCGCGCGTCGACGTTTTCGAGCGCATCGATGAGATCGCCGATGCTGCCGGTGAATTCCTGTTCGAGGTATGCGGAATCGTCGAAGTTGACGATGAACGTTTCGTCTTCAGGATTGCTTTCGCGCACGAACGACAAAGCCGAGCTGTTCACCCGTTCGCGCTTGTTGCGCATGCTGCCGCTGTTGTCGATGACGAGGCCCAGGCTGAGCGGAATGTCCTCGTGCCTGAAAGTCTTGATGGTCTGCGGAACCTTGTCTTCGAAGACCTGGAAGTGTTCCTGCTTCAGCCCATCGACCGGGCGGCCTTTCTGGTCGAGAACGGAGACCGGCAGCTGCACTTCGAGCGCTTCCACCCGGAAGATGTATCCCTTGTCGTCCTTTTGAGGTTGTGAACGATCCTGAGCGATCAGCGCCAATGAAGATAAAAGGAGAGCCGAACCCAAAACTGATTTACGCAACATAAAACCTGCCGCACGACGTCGGCGTGCGCGTCGTTATTAATTTTTCCCGGGCGAAGCGGTATCGGCTGAGGGAGCGTAGTATCCCTGCTTGTATCGAACGTTCAGGCGCTGGATACCTTTCGGAGGGTTTACCTTCATGCGGAGTTTGCGCCATTTCCCGTCTTTCGCTTCGTTCGTCGAATGATAGCCGACCACGTACTGATTCTTCAGTTCGACTGCGATCTTGGTGGTGATATCTTCCAGATCGTAAACCGAGTCCGGGAAGAATGCGCGTCCACCCGTCAGTTCTGAAAGTTCCTCGATCAGCGCGCGGCCCGTGCGTCCGGCGCTCATCTGGGAGTTCCAATCGTCCACGATACCGATGCCGTAGATCTGCACGTCCTGTTCTTTGACGAACTCCTTCACATTTTGGAACGTGTAGCGGCTGCGATTGTCCTCACCGTCGGTAATAAGAAGGAGGGCCTTCTTGGGATTGGTGCCGTCCTTGAGTTTTTCGAGGCCGAGATAAATGGAGTCGTACATCGCCGTCATGCCTTTGGCCGGCGTGATGATGAGCTTGCTCTGAAGCTTCGTGATGTCCGTGGTGAAATCCGCCATCAGTTCAGGACGATTCGCGAACTCGACGAGAAAGTATTCGTCATCGGGATTCCCGCTCTTCAGGAATGTTTGCGCGGCCTGGCGGGCAGTGGAGATCTTGTCTTTCATGCTGCCGCTGACGTCGAAAATGACGCCGACGCTGATCGGAACATCTTCAGCCGAGAAGTATTCGATCTTCTGTTCGAGCTTGTCTTCCCAGATCTCAAAATGCTCGGCCTCGAGTCCGCTGACATACCGATTCAGTTGATCGGTGACTGTCGCGTTGACGAGCACGAGTTCGACATCGATCTTTAGCGTTGAGGGCGGCCGGGTATCGGACTTCTGGGCCGCTTGTTCCTTAGCAGCTTGACTCCGGCCTGCGCGAGCAAGCATGACGACGGGGAGCGTAACCAACAGAAACGCAGCCAGAACGAAAGTCCAGTTTTTCCGTGTCATTTTGGCCTTACCCTCCTGGGGGACCATTCGAGAAGCTCGTTAAAGTAGCGCCATTATATGAACGTGCCCTTTAGGAATGCAACCCGATAGCCTCACCCTTTTTAACAAGATGCGAATCCTTCGCCGATGACGATGCAAGTTTTCTGCCAAAGGGGCCTCGGCTGCCTCTCCCGTCGTGCTAAGATCGAGCGCGGTGTTTGATGAAGGTTGACGCCGCCATCGCGATCATCCCCGCCCGATTCAATTCCACTCGTTTCCCCGGAAAACCACTGGTGCAGATCGATGGAAAACCCTTGATAGAGCACGTTTACAGGCGTGTTCAGGGAGCCAGCCGCGTCGCCCGGATACTGGTGGCGACGGACGACCGGAGAATCGCGGATGCCGTCGAAGGGTTCGGCGGGACCGCTGTCATGACCCGGAATGACCATCCCAGTGGCACCGATCGATTGGCCGAAGCCGCCCGGGACCTCGATCCGGATGCCCTTATCGTCAACGTCCAGGGCGACGAGCCCATGATCGAACCGTCTGACATCGATCAGGCGGTGCAAGCCGCCGGCCTGCGGGACGCCGAAATTGTTACCTTGATGACAAAATTGGACCCTGTCCAGGCAGACGATCCGAACCGCGTGAAGGTCGTTACCGACCGCAATGGAATCGCTCTTTATTTTTCCCGTTCAAAAATTCCATCGACAGGGACCTGTTTTCTCCATCTCGGTTTGTACGTTTACCGGGTCGATTTTCTCAAAAAGTTTGCGAAGCTCGACAAAACGCCGCTGGAAGCGGCGGAACGCCTGGAACAGTTGAGAGCGCTGGAACATGGGTATCGCATCCGCGTCGTCGAGGTCCAGAGCGAATCGTGGGGTATTGACACCCCGGAGGACCTGGAGCGCTATACAGAGTTTAGGGAGAGGCAATGGATAAGAAATTCATCTTCGTGACCGGCGGCGTCGTTTCATCCCTGGGCAAAGGCCTCGCCTCCGCGTCGATCGGTTGTCTGCTGGAAGGACGCGGGTTCACAGTCAGCCTTCTGAAGTTCGATCCTTATTTGAATGTCGATCCGGGGACGATGAGCCCGTATCAGCACGGCGAAGTCTATGTCACCGACGACGGCGCAGAAACCGATCTTGACCTCGGCCACTACGAGCGTTACACGCATGCGGAACTGACACGCAAAAACAACCTGACTACCGGCCGCATCTACGAAACCATCATTCACAAGGAACGGCGCGGCGATTACCTCGGTAAAACGGTTCAGGTCATCCCGCACGTCACGAACGAAATCAAAGCGGCGGTCTATCGCGTGGCCGAAAATGTCGATGTCACGATCGTGGAAATCGGCGGCACGGTCGGCGATATCGAATCGCTGCCGTTTCTCGAAGCGATTCGCCAGATGCGTCAGGAAGTCGGACGCGAGAATTCATTGTTCATTCATCTCACGCTCGTGCCCTTCATTCCCACGGCCGGAGAGTTGAAAACCAAGCCGACCCAGCACAGCGTCAAGGATCTGCTCGAGATCGGAATCCAGGCGGACATTCTTTTATGCCGCACGGACCGGTTCCTCTCGCCCGACATGAAGTCGAAGATCGCTCTGTTCTGCAACGTTTCCGAAAACGCCGTGATCACGGCCAAGGATGTTGCGAGCGTTTATGAGGTTCCTCTTGTGCTCGCAAAGGAAGGACTCGACGACGTCATCGTTCGTCATCTCCACCTTCCGAAAACCGAACGCCACATGGAAGACTGGCAGGCACTGCTCGAGCGTGTGAACAACCCGATGGACGAAGTCGCGATCGGCGTGGTCGGTAAATATGTCGAGCTCGAAGACGCCTACAAGAGCCTGCGCGAGGCGCTCATCCACGGCGGTCTCGTGCACAATCTCCGGACGAAGATTCACTGGATCGAAGCCGAGAGTCTTGAAGATGACGTGGAACCCGTGAAGCTTCGCCAGTTCGACGGCATTCTTGTCCCCGGCGGTTTCGGCAAGCGCGGCATTCCCGGAATGATTCGCGCCATTCAATATGCGCGCGAATCGAAGGTTCCGTATTTCGGCATTTGTCTCGGCATGCAGTGCGCGGTCATCGAGTACGCGCAGAACGTGTGCGGATTGAAAGGCGCCAACAGCACCGAGTTCGATGCGAATACGCCGTATCCGGTCATCTATAAACTTCGCGATCTGCTCGGCATCGATACGATCGGCGGAACGATGCGTCTCGGCGCTTATCCCGCGGACCTGCAGCCCGGCTCGCTGGCGAACCGCATTTACTCCACGAACGTGATATCGGAACGGCACCGGCATCGTTACGAATTCAATCGACAGTTCGAAAAGAACCTTACGGACAGCGGGCTGATCATTTCCGGCGTTTCCCCCGACAAAAACTTCGTCGAGATCGTCGAGATCGCGGACCATCCATGGTTCCTCGGCTGCCAGTTCCATCCGGAATTCAAATCGAAACCGCTGGCAGCGCATCCTCTCTTCGCGTCATTCATTAACGCCAGTTATGAGAATCGCATGAATCGCGCGACAGCCCTCTCCCTCCGGGAGAGGGCAGCGCGATAGCGCGGGTGAGGGCCGGCTTGACATATTTGATACCGAGCTTTGACCTCGACCTCGCGCGCGATCTTTTCCTCATCGCCGGACCCTGTGTCATCGAAAGCCGAGATCACGCCTTTTTCATGGCGACCGAACTCAAGAAGGTCACGTCGGCTTACCACGTCCCTTTCGTCTTCAAGGCCTCCTACGACAAGGCGAACCGCAGCTCGATCAAGTCATTCCGAGGCCTGGGCATCACGGAAGGACTGAAGATCCTCGGCGACATACGCGAAAAACTTCACGTCCCAGTGCTCTCCGACGTGCACGAGCCGGCGCAATGCAAACCCGCCGCCGAGGTGCTGGACATTCTTCAGGTCCCCGCGTTCCTCTCACGTCAGACCGACCTTCTTCTCGCGGCCGCCGAAACCGGTAAGATCGTGAACGTGAAGAAAGGCCAGTTTCTCGCGCCATGGGAAATGAAGAATGTCGTCGACAAGATGCGCGAAGCCGGGAACGAGCGTGTCCTTTTGACGGAGCGCGGCGCGACCTTCGGCTATAACAATCTCGTTGTCGACTTCCGGACTTTTCCGATTATGCAAAGCTTCGGCTGCCCAGTGATTTTCGACGTGACGCACAGCCTGCAGCTTCCCGGCGGACAGGGCCAGAGTTCGGGCGGCCAGCCCGAGTACATTCCGCATTTCGCGCGCGCGGGCGTTGCGGCCGGCGTGGATGGTTTATTCATGGAAGTTCACGACAATCCGGCAAAGGCATTGTCGGATGGACCGAACGCGCTTAACCTCTCTTTATTACCGGTTCTTCTGGAGCAGCTTGTCGAGATACGAAAATGCCTGAAAAAGATGTAACGCCTTTAGCCTGGAAAATCGAACTCATCCTGATGGATGTGGATGGTGTTCTCACCGATGGCCGCCTGCTCCTGGTGCCGATGCCCGACGGCACGGTCGTGGAAGCGAAAGCCTTCAACGTGAACGACGGCGCTGCGCTCGCCATGGCGCGACGCGCCGGATTGCGGATCGGCATTATCTCCGGACGCAGTTCGGCCGCGCTGACGAAACGTGCTGAGGAGCTAAAGGTTGATTTCTTCTATCACGGTCTCAATCCCAGGAAGACCGTCGCTCTCGAAGAGATCTACACGAAGACGAAACTGCCCAAAGACCGCGTCTGCTACGTCGGCGACGACGTGCAGGACCTGCCGATCCTCTCACGCGTCGGATTTCCCGTCGCCGTTGCCAACGCCGTTCCCGAAGTGGCCGCGCGCGCGGCATACGTGACGCGCGCCTCCGGCGGTCAGGGTGCGATTCGTGAAATCGTCGAGCTGATCTTGAGAGCTCAGGGCAAGTGGGAAGCTGCCCTGAGCGAGTTCACGGATTAGGGATCGACAATGACATCCGGATCGTCCATAAGCCGGCCATTACCGTCCCGCACTTCGTACTTGTAAGCCCTGGTTGAGTGATTGACGAAAGGTATTCCGCTCATCACGTAACCCTGCGTCGGCACAATGAAGGCGGGAGATTCAAATGGCGACGCTGCAGGAAAAAGAACGATCCATGGTCCTCCGTTTCCTTGTGACTCCCATTGGATCTGGTCATCGCCTCCCTTGCTCACCTTTACCTGTCGTTCAATGACTCTGCCGCTCTTGTCGATTCGTACTGCTTTCGCCATTTGTTTGCTCCCTGCCATGCGTGTCATGTCAATACTTTCTCAGGAGGTCCTGAAACCTCCCGTACGCCCACAGATGATCGAAATTCGGGACGTCGCGGATTGTAGTTATGGAGTAGCCGGCTTGCGCCGCCTTTTCCAGCCATTCGAGTGCCTGTTCTGTTTCCTTGAACTGATTGTGGATCAACGCTGCCTTGAAACGTATCTCCGGATCCTTCGGATCAACTTCCTGGGCGCGCTTTAAATACGACAAAGCAAGCCCACGCTTAGCGATCATAGCGTTATACACCGCAAGGCGGCTCAGTAATGTCGCATCGCGTTCGTTTACTTTGAGCGCGTCTTCGCCGAGCTCGATCGCTTTCCCGTAAGCCGCTGGAGCCTGGTTTCGGCGGCCTGCCGCCCAATAGTAGGCGTCGGCCAGATTACCCCAGAGAATGTAATTCTTATCCTCCACTTTTACTGCTTTCTCGAAGTTATCGGCGGCTTCGGCGAATCGTTTTCTCTGAAAATAAGTGGTCGCGAGATTCGAATAAGCAGTTCCCGTGGGTCGAATCGAAGCGGAGCGTTGAAGCATGGAGATCGCTTCGTCGTATCGCCCGAGTTTGATCAAGGCTGCGCCGAGATTGGCGTAGCCGAATGCCGTGTCGGGAGCGAGTTTGATGACCCGGGAAAACATCTCGGACGACTCGATGTAGCGACCCCGGTTGAAATAGAACGTGCCCAGGACGTTGTAATTGGCCCAGTACTGGGGGCGCAGTTGGATTGCTTCCTTCAGGGTCTTCTCGGCTTCCTCGATCTTGCCGAGTTTCTCATCGGCTCGAGCGGTTTCCCGGCGATAGATGTCGTTCGTGGGTTCGCTTTCGAGCGCTCGTTTGTATTCCGCTACGGCGTCTTCATAGCGTCCGATTCCGTAGTAAACCGTCGCCAGGCAGCCGTGACCGGCGGGCAGCTTTTCGTTGATCGAGATAGCTTTCTGGCAATTGTCACGGGCTTTGTCGATCCATTCATTGGATTTGGTTCTTTCGTATTGACGCCAGTTAGCCTCGCCCAGTCCCGCGTACGCCCGGGAGTAATTCTGATCCAGCTTCAAGGCTTCTTCGAACAACGCTATCGCATGCGGAATGTTTTCCTGTTTGTCGTATTCCTGAAGGTATCCGCGGCCTCGAAGATAGGCTTCTTTTGCGGCCGGAATGCGTGTGTCGGGGATAAGCAGCGCCTCTCGTTGAGCAGGATTGATCGAAAGTTCCAGAGCATCGATCACTGCCTCTATCGTCCGCGATTCCAGTTCCAACGGCTCAGCAGCCTTCACCGATACGGTGCTCGAACGAAGCGCGCGACGAGTAGACGTGTCCTCCATGCTCCAGTTCACCTTCAACGCATCTCCGCTCCGTTCAACCCTTCCGGTCAGTACCAGATTTGCGGCGAGAACTCTTCGCGCATCATCGGCAGTTGCGATGTGGCGTGTGATGACTTCACTCGCCGGCGACATCTGCAACGACGGATCCGTCGTCAACTGGGTCAGGGCGGTCGTGATGGCTTCGGTCAAGCCGGCCGCGAACTGTCGATTGTCCGGATTGTCGTCGGCGCTTTGAAACGGCAGGACGACAAGGTTCTTGGAAGTCGGAAGAGGCTCGGACCATGGAATGAACTGCAGTCCAAGCGCGACCACTAAAGCCACTAACCCAATCGCGAGCACGCGTTTTATTGCCGGCCACGCCGGCCGCTTCAATCGTTCGGCGCTCACCGTACTGACAACTTTTGACAGGCTCGCACTGCTGACCTCGAGCACGGCCGACAGCTCGCGCAACTGTGTCATCAGTTCTCGCGTCGATGTGTAGCGCTGATCCGGTTTTTTCTGAAGGCAACGCTCCACGATATCGCGCAACGGTCCGGGTACGCCCGAAGTCGACGCCGAAAGCGGCGCAGGCGCATCTCCAATGATCGCCGACATCGTCTGCACCGCCGTCTCGCGACGAAACGCGCGTTGGTTGGCGGTCATTTCATAAATGATGGAACCGAGGGAGAACTGATCGGATCGATAGTCGGTATCGCGGCCCGCAGCCTGCTCGGGCGACATGTAATCGACCGTGCCGAGAATGGTCCCGGGATTTGTTGAATCCGGCGCCGCCATGACCGTGGACTCGCCAGGCGCGATCGGCAAGGGTTCGTTCTTGCCCAGTCCGAAATCCAGAATCTTGACCACGCCATCCGGCGTGACCATGAGATTCTCCGGCTTCAGATCTCGATGAACGATTCCGGATTCATGCGCCTTCGCCAGGGCATCGGCTACCTGCAGCGCGATACCGACGATCTGCCGGAGCGACACGGGGCCGGCATTCAACGCTTCGCGGAGAGTCCGGCCTTCAACCAGCTCCATGGCGATGTATGGAATCGAATTCTCTTCGCCGATGTCGTAAATCGTGACGATGTTGGGATGATTCAGGGAAGACGCAAGCCGGGCTTCGCGCTCGAATCGCATGAGGCGATCGCGATCGACTGCATTCTTGACCGGGAGGATTTTGATCGCGACGTGACGTCCCAGGCGCCGGTCTCTGGCTTTGTAAACTTCACCCATGCCGCCGGAGCCGACCAGCCCCAGAATTTCGTAAGGCCCCAAAAACGTACCAGTCGCGATCGTCATTTCTCAATCCGCTCGCAAAGAATCGGCCTCAACGGCGGCATGTGTCAAAGGAAAAGCTGTAGCGGCGTTTCAGACTTCGATTCTTGCTTCCATCGTGATTTTTGCGTTCAACAGCTTGGAAATCGGGCATCCCGCCTTGGCGTTGTCCGCTGCCGTCTGAACCTTTGCGCGGTCCGCGCCCGGAGCCTTGATCGTGACGTCCAGATGGCTTGTCGTCACCGAAAAGCCGTCTCCGACCTTCTCCAGAGCAACCGTTGCCGATGCCGAAATACTCTGCGCTTTGATACCGGCGCCTTCCAGTTGAGCCGAAGTCGCCATCGCGAAGCAGCTTGCATGTGCTGCCGCGATCAGTTCCTCCGGGTTGGTGCCTTTCACGTCTTCAAACCGCATCTGGAAGGAGTACGCCGAGTTCGCAAGTACTCCGCTATCCGTCGAAACCGTGCCTTTGCCGTCCTTCAGTCCACCCTGCCAAACCGCAGACGCTTTGCGTTTCATGGTTTTCCTCCCTTGAAGGGGTCGGGCGCTTGCTTTATCAGCTTTACGCGCCCGACCCCGAATTTCCGTGATTCTAAAATGGAACATTCAGCTTAACTCATGCGGTAAACTCTCTGACTTGGGAAAAAACTTATGAGATCAATCATTTTTGTCGGTCTTTTGTGTCTGTTCGCCATCATGTCCGGATGCGCCACCGGTGGCTCGAGTAACTCGACGCCCACCGCCGAGGACGCGAAGAAGTTCATGGATGACGTGAACGATACAGCTTTTAAACTCTCTCTCGAAGCCGGTCAGGCCGGCTGGCTCTCTCAGACGTACATCAACGACGACTCGGCCGCCGTCTACGCGCGTGCCAATCAGCGGCTGATTGACAAGATCGCGCAATACGCGAAGGAAGCCGTCCGTTTCGATAACGTCGAAGTTGCGCCCGAGATTCGCCGCGGTCTCAACATTCTGAAGGTCTCTCTCGTCCTCGCCACGCCATCGAATCCGAAAGAGGGCGAAGAAGTGACGAAGATCGCCGCAGACCTCGACGGCACGTACGGCAAAGGCAAATGGTGCGAAGACGCCAAAAAGCCCGAAACCTGCCTCGACATCAATCAGATCACCGAAATCATGCGCGAGTCGCGGGACGAGAAGAAGCTGCGCCAGGTGTGGGAAGGCTGGCACACCATCTCGCTGCCGATGCGCAAGGACTACACGCGTTTCATCGAACTCGCCAACAAAGGCGCGAAGGAACTCGGATTCGCCGACAGCGGCGCCATGTGGCGCGCGAAGTACGACATGCCGCCTGAGGAGTTCACGAAAGAACTCGACCGGCTCTGGGAGCAGGTCCGCCCGCTTTACGTCAAGCTGCACGCCTATGTGCGACTGAAGCTTCGTGAGAAGTACGGCGACGTCGTTCCCGAAAAAGGCCCGATGCCCGCGCACCTGCTCGGGAATATCTGGGCGCAGGACTGGGCCAACGTCTATTCGATCGTCGCGCCCGCAAATGCCGACACGGGATTCAACCTCACCAACATTCTCGAAGGCCGCAAGACCTCCGCCGTCGACATGGTGAAGGCCGGCGAGAAGTTCTACACGTCGCTCGGCTTTGCCCCGCTTCCGCAGACGTTCTGGGATCGATCGATGTTCACGAAGCCCCGCGATCGCGAGGTCGTGTGCCACGCGAGCGCATGGGATGTGGACAACGTCGAGGATCTGCGTATCAAGATGTGCATCGAGCCGACGGATGAAGAATTCCGGGTCATCCACCACGAGCTCGGCCACAACTTCTATCAGCGCGCTTACAAGGATCAGCCGTTCATCTTCCGCGACAGCGCCAATGACGGCTTCCATGAAGCGATCGGCGACACGATCGCTCTCTCCGTCACTCCCGAGTACCTCGAGAAGATCGGCCTGCTCGGCAAAGCGCCCGACGCGTCGCGCGACATCGGCTTGTTGATGGATCGCGCTCTGGAGAAGATCGCGTTTCTGCCGTTCGGATTGCTGATCGATCAGTGGCGCTGGAAGGTCTTTTCAGGCGAAGTCACGCCGGAGAATTACAACAAAGCCTGGTGGGATCTCCGTCTGAAGTATCAGGGCATTGCTCCGGTCACTCCCCGCGGCGACGAGTTCTTCGATCCGGGCGCCAAGTATCACGTGCCCGGAAACGTTCCATACACGCGCTACTTCCTGGCGCACATCCTCCAGTTCCAGTTCCACCGCGAACTCGCGAAATCTGCCGGTTGCACGACCGCGCTCCACCGTTGCTCCGTCTATGAAAGCGCTGCCGCAGGCAAAAAGCTGAACGACATGCTGACGATGGGTATGTCCAAACCCTGGCCCGACGCGCTCGAAAAGATCGCCGGCAACAAACAGATGGACGCCACCGCGATCATCGACTACTTCAAACCCCTCGACGCCTGGCTCGACCAGCAACTGCAGGGCAAGCCCATCGGCTGGTAACACGACGAAGGGGTCGGACCCTTGCTTTATCAGCCTTACGGGTCCGACCCCGAATTTGCCTCTCTCCGCCTCTGTCGGGATAGACTCCTCCCCGGAGGAAAAACCATATATGAATTGGGACGCAATCTTGCAGATTCTCCAGGAGAGAGCCACATCAGTCGGCCTTCAAATCCTCGGCGCACTGGTCTTGTACATGATCGGACGATGGCTGATCAGCCTCGTCGTGAATGCCATTCGCCGCGTGCTCGTGAAGCAGGAAGTCGAAGTTACCGTGATGCGCTTCATCGGCAACACCATCTCGGTGGCGCTGAACGTTACTCTCGTGGTGGCGCTCCTCGGTTACTTCGGCGTCCAGACCACCGCAGTCCTGATCGCCGCTGCCGGTCTGGCCATCGGCACCGCCTGGGCCGGCCTCCTCTCCAACTTCGCCGCCGGAAGTGACGCTGCTGACGTTCACGCCTTTTGGCCCGGTGCTCGCCGTCCGGCCGTATTATCACAACGATCACTATTGGCAGGTCTACTTCGACGGCAATATGGTGATTAAAGACGTGCTCGGTGACAGCGTATTCCCGGCGCCCGTTTATCCGATCGCTCTCGCACAGGCCGCAGGAGTTGCTGCCCGTTAACTGATATGCAGGATTTCGAGAAGCTCGGTGTCTTTTACCTCGGGCGCGAGTACGACCTTGCGCACGACAAGCCGAAAAATGCGCTCGTACTCTACGACTCCAAAGATCTCGTGACGCACGCTGTCTGCGTCGGCATGACGGGAAGCGGGAAGACGGGCCTTTGCATTTCACTTCTCGAAGAAGCGGCCATCGACAACATTCCTGCGATCATCATCGATCCGAAAGGCGATATCGCGAATCTCCTGCTCGCATTTCCGGATTTGAAGGCTGAGGACTTCGAGCCGTGGATCAATCCGGATGACGCGCACAGGAAGGGCATCGCGCCGGAGCAGTTTGCCGCAGAGCAGGCCGAAACGTGGCGAAAGGGCCTTGAAGGCTGGGGCCAAAGCGGTGCTCGGATTCGAAAGATGAAGGACGCCGCCGATTTCGTCGTCTACACGCCGGGAAGCAACGCCGGGATACCCGTCTCCATTCTCAATTCATTCGCGGCGCCGCCGATCGAAGTGGTCGAGGACAACGAGTCGTTCTCGGGCAAGATCAACAGCACGGCGACGAGTCTGCTGGGCCTGCTTGGAATCGAAGCCGATCCAGTGAAGAGTCGCGAGCACATCCTGCTGTCCACGATCCTCGCCAATGCCTGGAAAACCGGTCAGAACATGACACTCGAGACGTTGATCCGGCAAATTCAGGATCCGCCGGTGAAGAAGATCGGCGCGCTCAACACGGATGCTTTTTATCCGGCGAAAGACCGCGTGGAGTTGTCGCTCGCCGTTAACAATCTTCTGGCGTCACCGAGTTTCAGTTCATGGATGGAGGGAACGCCGCTCGACATCGGCGCGATGCTTTATTCGGAGTCGGGCAGACCGCGTCACGCCATCTTTTCAATTGCGCATCTCGATGACGCCCAGCGCATGTTCTTCGTCTCGCTCGTCCTGAATCAAACGCTTGCGTGGATGCGCGCGCAGCGCGGCACGACGTCGCTGCGGGCGCTGCTGTACATGGACGAGATCTTCGGCTATTTTCCGCCTGTCGCGAATCCGCCGTCGAAACTCCCGTTGATGACATTGCTGAAGCAGGCGCGCGCGTACGGACTCGGCATCGTGTTGGCGACGCAGAACCCGGTCGATCTCGACTACAAAGGGCTGTCGAACACAGGCACGTGGTTCATCGGCCGGCTTCAAACCGAGCGCGACAAAGCCCGGGTTCTCGAGGGTCTCGAGGGCGCGTCTGTGTCGCAGGGTGCGAAATTCGACCGGCAGGCGATGGAACAAACGCTCGCCGGTCTCGGAAGCCGCGTTTTTCTGATGAATAACGTCCACGAAGATGCGCCGGTCGTTTTTGAAACGCGGTGGGCGTTGTCGTATCTCTCCGGTCCGCTCACGCGAGGTCAGATCAAGACATTGATGGATCCCGTTCGTGCGAGCTTCGACAAGAAATCACCGACGGCGCCGGCCTCAACACCGCCCGCGGTTTCAGAGATCTCTCGCAGTCGGCCGACGATCCCGCCTGACGTTCCGCAATACTTCGTCCCCTCGCGAAGCCGTGCGGATGTCTACATCCCGATGCTGTATGGCGTCGGCGAGATTCAGCTGAATGACGTCACGATGAATGTGTCCGTCCTGTGCAGCATCACGAACGATCCGATTCCCGTGAATTGGGAAACTGCCGCGACATGCGAAATCGGCGTGAACGATCTCGAGAAGGAATCATCGGAATCGGCCGCGTTCGGCGATCTTCCGGCGATTGCCGCAAAACCGAAAAGCTACGACACGTGGTCGAAGGATTTTTCAAACTGGCTGTACCGGACTCAGGCGCTCACACTTTTCAAAAGCCCCTCGTCCGGCATCTCTTCCAGCCACGGCGAATCCGAACGCGACTTCCGCTTGCGACTGCAGCAGGCGAATCGAGAGACGCGCGATGAAGCGGTGGAGTCACTGCGAAAGAAATACGCGACGAAGATAGCGACGCTCGAAGAACGATTGCGGCGCGCGCGCCAGGCGCAGGAGGTCCAGGCCGAACAGGCCAAGTCAGCGAAGATGGATACCGCCATCTCGCTCGGCGCCACACTTCTCAACGGCCTGCTCGGCCGCAAAACCATCAGCACGGGAACCATGGGCCGCGCCGCCTCGACCGCTCGCGGAGTCTCCCGCTCGATGAAAGAATCCGGCGATGTCGCCCGGGCCGGCGAAACCGTCCAGGCTGTCGCGCAGCAAATTCAGGACCTGAACGCCCAACTCGAAGCCGAAGTCGCCGAACTGACGTCCTCGTCCGATCCCGCCGCCGAAAAGCTGGAAACCGTTACGATCAAACCCAAAAAGAAGGACATCACGGTCAAACTCGTCGCGCTGGTCTGGGCGCCGCATGTCCAGGCATCCAGCGGCCGTTCCGAACCCGCGTGGTAGAACCCGACCATTGCCAGCCCGCCACGCGATCTATATATTAAGGATGCGTTTTCGGTCAGCGGGAGTAATTCAGCGGTAGAATGCCAGCTTCCCAAGCTGGACGTCGCGGGTTCGATCCCCGTCTCCCGCTCTTTCTTATCAATAACTTGGGAAGTCCCATACAAAAGTCTGCCGCAGTTCTGCCGCGTTAATTCACAAAGGCCGATTCCAAAACCTCAACAGCTGCGAGTTTGGTCTCAATCGACGTTTGTGTGTAGACGTTCAAATTGACATTCACATCGTGGCCCATCAAGTCGGCCACGACCTTCGGATCAACCCCAAGCCGTCGCATCAATGATGCGTGTGTCCGTCGCATCACCTGAAAATCAACCCACCCGAGTTTGATCTTTTCCAACCGTGGGCGGATGTACCGATATAGGGCATTGTCCCTCGACAATGGAGTCGCCAACTTCTCGGAAGGGAAGAGCCAACTCTCCGCGCCATTGGGTGACACCTTGAGCCAGGCTTTCAGGTCTTCACGTACACCATCCGAGAACGCAACAACGCGATTCGACTTCTTCGTCTTTGGCGTATCCACCTTCCCGCGATAAATCCGCTCCTGAATGTCTGCGGTATTCTCTGAGAGGCGAGTACGACGTAGACCAAAGATCTCCCCAGGTCTCAAACCGGCGAGGACGGCCAGTTTAAAAATTAGCCGCTCCCGCAATTCAAGAACATCGAAGGCCCGTTTGATTTCATCCACCGTCATCGTGCGATGCTCCGGCTTGCTGCACTCCCGCGGTGTAAAGAGAAGATCCGCGGGATTCCTGTTGACGATGCCTTCCGCAATAGCCATGTCGAATATTTGCCGAAAATCCCAGCGCAAATGCTCGACTGTGCTGAATGACATTGAAGATTTCGAATCGAGGATGGTTTGCAGCTCGTCACGCGTGAACTTCCGCAGCTCCCGATGACCAAGGGGCGTGACGATCTCCCGCTGAATTCGGTCCTTGTTCGTCATTGCTGTCGATGTTTTCCACTTTCGCTCATAGAACGGGAAGTAGACATCTTCAACGAAACTCTTGAGTGTCACATTCGGCGAGATCTTAGGTGTGTGATCGGTCACTGTCTTCAAAAACTCTGCGAACTGTTTCTGCGCCTCTGATTTGGTGATCTCTCGATGCTTTCCCAGTAGTTTTGTCTTATGCTGCCCACCTCTCCTGTATTTGCCAATCCAGTAGCGCCGATCACTGGATTTTGTCACTGAACCTTGCTGGTACCGTTTCCGCATGCATTGTTTCCTTTCGTTCAATGCATCACGTCTACGGTGTCCGTTTCCGAATCGCCGCGAATCATACCGGACACGTTCCGCCGTTTCCACTGTTCGAGCACCGACCGAAGCACGACTTTCTTTCGGCCGAGCGCAAGATGCGGCAACATGGTGACGCCTTCCACGTCACCGCTCATCAGCCGGTAGACTTGCGATTTTGAACAGCGTAGATCTTGAGCCACTTCTTGTGCGGTTAAGACTGGATCAGCTTCAGTCATGAGATTTTTCGCGCCAGGATCGTTTATAGACTTCATTCGCGTAATCGGCCGACTCGTAGACCGGTTTCCACACCTTCATCGAATCAAACCCAACTGAAGCTCCGCCACTGGAACGAAATCCCCAATCAACTCCCAGTCGCCGAAGTCTTTCGTGACGTATTTCGAGACATACCCGGTTGCTCTGATGGCCGGATCATAGGGAAATACTCTCGCGTACCCGCCAGGCCAGGAATGGACGCCACAACAGGGCCTCGGCTTGTCACCTGGATTACGCGAAGGCAGACGTTCGCCGCAATAGGCCGGAAACGCGCCAGCGTTGCCCAAAAGAGCGTGAATGTGAAACCGCCCATTCAAAACCCCGTATTCATCGCCTCGAAACGCGTAGACGGGCAACCCCGCCTGCTTTTCGATGAAGCCGACATGATTTTGAAACATCGCGTGTACCGTGTCAGGCTTCGCTTGCATGTTCACTGTGTAGGTACTGAACCAGTCCCACTTATAGCGGTCCAACATTTCTGCTAACTGATCCTTCACCCGCCAGAGCCGGCGCTGTTCGGCTTCGTAGTTCTGCGGTGCCGGCGCACTCCATCGGAGATCGGCCGAACCTCGATACTCTTCCGGATTTCGAAGTTTTTTGCCTCGTGAAGACCCCGTCATGCGATACAGGTCCGACGTCGGCTCATCCTTCTCTCTCCAATCACCTGGCAAATTCGGCTGTTTCATATTCGGCATTCCTTTCAATACTCCGTTTTCGGTCGGGCACACCCTTCGTTCGGACACACTTCTAGCCTTCTAGCAACTCAGTTCTCTGTACTCTGTAGGGGTGTGCCCGACCTTCTCAGGTCACTGCCCAAGTACATGCCATCCGTGGCGAAAAACATTCCGCGCCATCCATGGCGCGGAGCTTTTTGATCCGCACCGGTTGGGGGGCCAGGCCAGGAGACCCGCTGCGGCCTCGCTTCGCTCGGCCTCGCGTTTTTCCGCTCCCCGCAACCGTCTGCGTCGCGGGATGTCGGCCACGGCAGAGCCCGCACTTGGCCCACGGGAAGCGGAAACTGAAAGGGTCAAATCAAACCTGCTTCTTTTGCTGCGTCGAGTACGAGCTTTTCAATCTGGCTACGCTCGGGCTCGGAAAACTCGACGATAGGGAATCTCTTTCCGTTCTTGCCGACGTTGCTAGGAAAGCCGACGAAGTGGCCGCCGTTGTGCAGCACGATCGACAGGCCCTTTATGGTTGCGGCGTGATATTGGATGTCGGCGTATGCTTTGACCGAGCTGCCCGTCGTCGGCGATTGTCGGACTCGGAGGACAAAAACAAATTGATTCGAAGGGTTCAGAGAAGTAGTATTTGGCATAACGTGAACCTATCAATGTGCCGTTTCTGATAGCCTGGCCGCTCACAACGGTCAGGCTATCGTTTTTCGGCGTGCCGGTGAAAGGTGTCCTCAGGCCTGATCGCTTTCCTAATAGCTACCGTGATCTCTTTCGAGAGATCCTGAGGAATTCAACTTCAGTCTTGTGAAGAAGACTCCAACACGTCTTAGGCTGTTTCGTCTTCGACCAGCTCCTCCAGTTCGCCGTCTCCGTCCTCGACGTCACCCACTTCGATTAGATCTCCTCCGCACTCTTCGCAGAAGAGATCCTCTTCGGTTGCGCGTTCGACTGCGAACTCGACTTCACACGACGGACACTCATAAAGGCCGTCATACAGTCTTTCGATTGTTGCTTCCATTTGCAGACCTCCAGGTTGAAACAAGCGGAGGCTATTCGAGAGTGCTGGTTACAAAATAGTGGGGCAGAAAAAATACCGGTTACAGAATCCTCATTGGGTTATATACCTCGGCGATCTCACTGCTGCAGCGCGTGCGGCGGCAAAGGTTTCACAGATTAAAGACAACACCAGCCGGAGCAACGACTCTGATAGAAAGAACACTCTGTTGAGCTGGCCCGGTGATTGTTCTGCGATGAGTTGACGGAACATCAGGCAGCCGGGCTTCTTTTTCAAAAGAACCCGCACCAACGCGGACTTGCTTCTCCAACGCGATATGCGTGGCCGATCAAATAAGACGCGTTGCGCCATGATTTTGCGCGGTCGCTCGTCGCCAGCGAGACGTGGACTTGAAAACCATCCGGCTTACGGCGGAACAGAACAAGGCTATTCGAATAGTTAGGTCCCGTCGGCAGATTCAACCGCTCCATCATGTTACTTCCATGCCAACGCAGTGACCGACCCCCCTCCGTCCATGAACCAAGCTCTAGAGTCAAGCGCCCGATTTCGCCCGGCTTTTGGTTGTAATCATCAAAGAAGAACCCGAAGAAGTGGTTCGCTCCGCGAGGAAGCTCAAGTTGATTGCGAGATCCGCCCGAAGTCATACTGCCCGTTTCTACCCAAAAGTTTTCGAACTTAGTTGGATCGAAACCGTGAACCGTGATCGCGGACCACAATGTTCTTCCTGGAGGTCGTGGCGGTGTCGGGACGGTGGGTTCTGCTATGGGTGGATTGCGCCGTCGAACGCGTCGATATTCAGCGAGAAGGCCTTTCGACAGAGGCACCGCGCCGACGATTAGATCATTCCAAAGACTATCTGCCTCTCTTTGCGAGCCTCTGTGCAGCGCCACCGCTTCACGATTCAGCGTCAGCGCTCGTTCAGTAAGGTTTGCCGAACCAATCGCGAATCTAACTTCCCTCGCATACCTGAACTCGTAATACTTCGGATGGAAAGCGACAGCGGGAACCAAGGTGCCTTGTACAATCAACTCGGCGTTTTGCAATAGTACTGAGGCGTTTGGTATTTCCATCCACCATGAGAGCGCGTCCGGTTCGGTAATGCCGTAATCGACGGCGGTGACCAAGGTCTTGTTTACTGTTGCCCAATGAGTTATCCCTGCCCGCGCTTGCAATATGTTGTGAAGCAGGCGGCTGCCAGACAATGTCGCATAGGCAACGGCAATCCTAACTTCCTGAACCCCTGCGTCGACCAATTCCTCAAGAGCGCGAAGAACACGCTCCGGGTTTACCGTTGATTGGACAATTACAGCCATGCCGTTAGGATTTCTTTAGAAGCTCCTTTGTGAGCGCGTCTATGGCTTCGAGAGTTTGGCTGATTTGCTTTCGCACAAAGCTGCGCGCCAGACCGATACCGACGTCGGGTATCCGATTTTGCGCGACCAACTCCCGCACCTGGAGCCGTGCCTTTGCACCCAGCACTGATATGTTCTCGTGTAATGAAATGGCCGGATCGAAGCCGGGGAATGGCAGGTCCAATACCTTCTTGTGCACATGCCGTTCGCCAAGAAGCCCAAGGGACTGGAAGGGTTTGATCGCTTCGTTGGCTGTCGATGAATTTAGAATCGCCGTCAAATAATACGCTTCTTCCTCAGTCGAACAAGAAGCCCAATACAGCATATGATCGACGACGAACGGTAACGGAGTTTCCGAACGGTCGAAGTGAGCGGCAGCGATATTCGTTCCAGCAGCGTTGTAGAGCACAAGATGCGGGTTATGGAGGTTCTGGTTTGTCAGCTTAGATTGGTAATCGAGCCAACCGTAAACGGTTTCACGTTCGGCCTTCGCACCACGCTTATCGTTCCATGCGGCTTCAACTTTCTCCATCCATTCAGCGAACTTGCGATCTCCGTCTTTTGCCATTTCCTTCGCGATGATAATGCTTGGCTTACCTGCAACAACTTTGACTGGCAGAGCTATCACGCTGGGAGGCCGAACAAAGAATGGAAGCAGGTGCTTCGAGATTGCCGTGTGGAAGAAATATCGGCCTTCGATCTGTCCCTTCAAAAAGATGTCTTTGTACGGCGGCTTCGAGTCGGCCGCCTGCTCAGGGTCTGTTTCCGCCCAATAGACTTTCTCTGGGTCCGGTGGCCTGTCGAGATCGGGCACGCGCACAAAGTAAAAGTTCCTTGGTAATATCGCAGCACCTTGCCGAAAACGCTCCGCATACGGACTGGATGCGCCTGCCGCCTTTGCGCCGCCAATGGTTGAGAAAGCTGTTCGTTCACCAAGATAGATCACCGTTCCCGTCGTGGCTTCAACTTCGAGATAATCCTCGGCTACAGACCACGGTACGTCTCGCGATGGTAGTCTTCCTTCCCATTCCAGAACCGGAAGCTCGTCTTTCACGCTGCCCTTGTCGTAATGCTCAACCGGTGTACCTTCAGGAGCATGAGTCTTCTGACCAAACAACACGCACGATGGGACGTTGAACAGAGGAAGAACTTCTTTCATGTCCCAATAGCCGGTAAGCCGGAGCGGTGCTTTGTACTGACGGGTGCGGAGGTTCGCGTGTTGGTCGGCGGATAGGATGCTGCGTGGCATGACGAAACCGATCCTGGCATCCATCCGCCCGAACGTCGTTAAAGCGTGGGCGAAGAACACCGCCGCGAGTTCCATCTGCGTGAACAGTTTTTTCTTGTCGGGAACAACCTGATATTGAACCAGCGCCCGCTTCTTCACTTCATCCTGGTATTCAGGGTCCGTGATGTATCGATACGACAGCCACGGCGGATTCCCGATGATGAACTGAAACCGTGAACGCATCATCGCGGGCCTGTAGTTGTTGCGAACAATGAACGCCCATATCGAGTTTTTCTTCTGCGCGATCAGATCTGCAAGTTGATCCGTGAACTTCCACAAACCGTCGACGGCCTCATCATACTTCGCAAGATCGGTCAGACCGGCGGCAGCTTTCTTCAGGTAGGCGGCCAATGACGACGGGCTTTCCTTTTTCGACATGGCGTGGGCAACGGCAACCTCGGTACACGCTGCAATACAGGGATCGAACAAATCCGGTGCTTCGATCAACTGGCGGGGCAGGAACACGCGATGGTCGCGGGCCGCGCCGAACCTGATCTCGACGCCAGTCCCTTCGCCAATGGTCAATTGTTTGGCCTCCGCCGGGAGGAACAGTGAGTCGGCAAGGTAGACGGGAATCTGAATGGGCCGCTTTCGGGCCTTCAGAAGATCACCGAGCGCCAGCACATACGTGGTGCGGGCAATCGTGACGGCCAGCGGATGAATCTCAATGCCGACGACGTTATCGAGTACGGCTTTGAGTAGGTTCAGATCTGTATGCGATTCACGGTTTTCACGTATCAGGTGATGGATGGCAGCGCGAAGGAAACTCCCGGAACCACATGTGGGGTCCAGCACTGAGACCAACGCTTTCTTCGGCAGCAGGTCTTCGACTATGCGCTGGCACAACCAATCGGGCGTGTAGTACTCGCCGAGGTCGTGGCGGTCCTTCGGGTCCACGAGTTCCTGATAGACTCCTTTCAATACGTCCTCATTGAGGCGCCGCAGATCGTAGCTGAGGATTTGAACCAAGATCCGCTCCCACACGGGCGCAAGAATCTCCTCGGCTTCGGGCCGCCGAACCCATTGGAAGAAATCATCCTCGACAAGATTCGCCAGCCCTTGGGCCGCGAAGAATTCGCCGGATAAAACTCGCTGCGCCTCCTCACGGAGCGATCCCTTCACCTTGCCCTTCGACAACGACGCCCACACGAGCAGCCGGGCAATGCTCGCGAGATACGTGTGTTTCAGGAACAGTTCCTCAACGGCCTTGTCTTCTTCGCCCTCTCCGGGCTTTGTCGTCAGGCTGCCGTATGTGACCGTCAGGTATCGCTGCCACGTATCGAACGCGAGGCGCGGTTCCGGGGATTCGCGGGCGACATGCCACGCCTGTCCGAGCGCCTGCATTGCATCAACGAAAGCCGCGCTGCCACCGCCAAAATCGACCGTGAACTGTTGGGCTGTGGGATTGGTTTGCTGGGGACGGTGGATCAAGCTCGTGAGCCAGATCCAGAATTCCCCAAGGGTATCCTCGCTGACCGTGAACTCGCGCAGCAGGTCCAGTTCTACGTCCTGCGGCTGAGGCGTGCCTTGGTTCTTCAGAAGCCGCGGCCTGTAGGATTTCCAGACAACGCCATCAGTGGCAATGGCGATCAGAGTTCGATAGCCTTCCTTCGCCCATACGCCCGCCGTGTATTCCCTCAATTGCTTTTCAGCTTCCGCGCCGGTTGCCTTCAAGGAGTTCTCAAACTCGATCACGGCGTTGCCGAAGTACGAGTCGATGAAGCCTCTCTTTTGCCCGGCGGTCGTGTCGATGCGGATGAACTTTTCGATCCCAGCGGCCAGTGCGGTGACTTGCGGTTCGTGCCCGTACAGTTCGCCCATCAACGCCGCGAAGCGATGGCTTTTGGCTCTCTCGTTTGGGAGCTTTCGAACGTCTTTGAGATAGCTGAGCAGTGCGGCGTTAGTTGGTTGATCCAGCGATTCGTTCACGCCGGGATTGTATCAATGCGTAGATGACAGATGAGGGCCAACTGTGCCGCGTGTGGGCCGGAGTAAATGCGTCAAAGACGTTCGAGTAAAGGCCCGCCAACCGGAACTTTCGTAGATTTGTCCACGAGTACGAGTTGGCGCTTCTGCACTTTCAGCTCGTACTGTTCGCGGCAATTCGCGCATTCAATGAGCGGTTCCCACCAGTACTGATCAGGTTTGGCGTATGGGTGATCCGGCGAACAATGATTCAATACGAAATGTCCGGCCCCGCAACGGCACGCTTCTTTGTATTTTTCCCAGCGATCAGTACCCAAAGAGCACCTCCGAAATCGCCTGACAATTATCGCTCCCTGTGTTTTTTATGTAACCGTCTTTGTGTTTGGCGGGCTTTGTGCGATTCGTTTCTTATGGCGGTAAAGAGCGGCTTTCATTCGATTCGTCGCCCTAAAGCGATTTTGCTTATAGGCCTCTGGCCAGCATTCGCGTGCGATTTCGTCAGTCTTCTTTCCAGCACGGCACATCTCATATGCTTTGGGCATTACATCATCGTTTTTCTTGGGCGCACCACCCTTTCCTCGCGTAAAAACCCGAACCGCGTTCTGAAGCTTCTTGCCATTCAGCGAATCAGATACCTGTTCGAGCACGTGCTCCGCCTTCATCGGATCAGATATGACTAAGGGAAACCAGGAAAGGAATTGCTCCATCAATTCGAGTTTCTGTACATCATGACCGATGAACGATTTCAACTTTTCCTCTTCGGCTCTGACTTCTGAAGGCTTCGGGCGATCTCGTTTCCATTTTGGATTCTTCCTCCGTTTCTTCCTCAATTCACGTTCAATGCAATCGCCACACTCCGCCAAATATTCACTCATGGCCCAGTAGTAGTCTCGAAGACCGAGCATTTTGTCTCTCTCGGGTGCCATGTCACAGAGAAATTTGCGTGAGAGCCGTTTGATCCGATCGTCGATTTCCTCCTTAGTTGTTCGGGCTTCCGAGACAATTGTTGTATTAACCATTGTGTGCCCCAATTCCCGAACCACCGCGACGACGCCTACGCACTCTACTGGTTGTCCGGAGTGGAACACCTTCAAATTCGCACAGGGCAAATCTGCCGATGTCTATTACTGGTTGAATACCTATAGTCATAATGCACGCAGCACGAAGCCGTCCCTGACCGCTGATGTGCTGACGTAAGTCGGATGGGAAGCCGATTTCATCGATAAATTCAAAGCGAGTGACCAGGACAAGAGGAACAGTAGCAAACTTCCGTTTAACTAGAGAGTGCGACTCGAAAAACGTCAAACGCTTGTCGTCGAAATCGACGATCGCATCTGCGGATATGCTCAGGCCATTCAGGGGTGTGAAGAAAACTGTCCCTCCAAATGCGGCGACAAATCTCAAAACTGTCTTGCTAAACCTCCACCGCTCAAAGATTAACCTCCGGGCTTCGTCCCACGATGTCGCAGTCATCGCGTTTCCGTCTCCTCAGGATGATCTGGCAAGGTCTTGCAGGCAAAGACAACACTAAGAATTCAAGAAAACAAACGGCTCAAAGCAATTAGGTGTGGTCCGGCCTTGACCTCAATGGTGTCGGAGTTCTGTCTTGTAAAGGCTTGGTCTCCAACGAAGGACAGACTCTTTTGGGCGGGAACGGTTATACGGACGACTGAGAATCCTTTGTACAACACGACATCAAAACTCGCGAGACATTGTGATTTCAATGGGTCTGATAGTTGGGAACCCTTTATCGCTGCTGCGATTCGCTTCACGTAGTCATCTATCGTAGATCTGAGAATCGTGGCTTCCCGATCAATTCCCACAATGTAACGATCAGCGATGTTTACTGGGTGCACTTTATCGAGCTGTGAAATCTTCTGAGCATCCTGTGCTTTGTCGGCTACTCCTATGAAAACATAACCACTTCCAGCCGGTCCCAAATTGGCGATTCCACAAATGGTATCAACAATTCGTTCGAGCAGGGCTGCGTCGAGTGCGCGATCCGCAGAGAGTCTAAGCAAGCCCTGTTTGAATTCGTAGCGAGATGTCTCGACTCGCGAGCGTCGGACGGAGTTTTCAAAATCCATTGCTAAACCTGGCCCATGCCCAAGTACCGGTGGCTCCTTCTTTACGAAATGATCTTGGATGAGACCTCGGCAAATGGCGATGTTTCTCTTGCGATCTTCGGTGGTTGCATAGTGGGTGCTTGTTTTAAGTTTGCTGCCCAAGTCTGTTATGGAGTTTATGATCGCCTTCACATCGGCGGGAGACTGCTCCTGCCGAGCTACTAAATCAAAGAAAGTCATAAATAGCGCATAAAATGGTGTCTTTGTCCCCGTTGGCGCGTTAGGAGTGATGACTCGCCGAAGAGCGGAAGGTGTTGGATCGACCTGCTCTACGACGGTCTGAATGACAGAGAACACCGATTTGATTTCGGAGGCAAGCCGATCACGTCCATACGCAGCTATGGCAGCCTCCAAATCTTTCGATGCGGAATTGTTGCTGTCATAAAAAGTGTCAAGTAGCTCTTGGCTGTAGGCAATTGGTTCTCTAAGCAGAATCGACGCCGAGATATCGGCGATCAATTGTTCGTCCTCGCTGTCACGGAGCTGTCGTGTGGAGAGGATGCCATGCTTACACCAAAATGTTTCCTCAGCCCTCACTCCGTAGCCTTGACGATTTGTTTTCCACTCGATGCTGATCTCCGGCATTTGAGTGAGCGGAAGAACATCCTGCGAAACGTCACCCCTTAACTCCGCGCCAACTCGACGAACCATTTCGGAAAACGGGCTGATCACACCGGCTTGTCTTTTCTCTTGCGGGCTAAGTTGACGTCCGTTGGCGTTGATCCGGCCGAAAACCTCTGTAATATCTTCCGGGTCTCGGGGGGGATAAATCGTTACGGCAAGTTGGTAATCGAGCAGATCCGCGCAGCTCTTAGGTGAGAGCTTCTTATCTCTCGAAGAGGCCGCTTCAAATGTCCCTTGGTCCGCCGCTTGCTTCGCCCGCGCGAATTGCGCAATGTCAAAGAATTCACCTTGAATGTCATACGCGTTCTCAATGAAGGTAAAAATCGCGTTGAATCGTTGCATGCCATCGATGATCTCATATCGCCCTGTACCCTCTGCTTCGGGTCTTCCAGCGAGCAGCAACAGCGGAATCGGATAGCCTTTCAGAATACTGTCAATCAGTTTCTGTTTCTCCTCAACAGTCCAAACCAGTTTTCGCTGGTAACGTCGATTCACCAAGAGAAACCCATCTCGGTAAAGGCGGTAAGCCTCTGTCACGCTCATTCCCCTTGTCGTGGTGCTCATCGTTCAGTGTCCTCGCCGGGCTGATTTAGATGGGAATGGTACACAACTGATGCGGTTTAATAAAACGTCATGGGCGAATTCCTGTCGGACCTTCCGCTTCTGGGTAATCCGGCAAGGCTTTCACGGCCTCAAAGACTTTAGAGAGAAACGTCATAGTTTGCTGTTCGATGACGACGGCCACGCCCACCTGCGAACGCAGCCAGGTCAACCAGGACTCAAAAGTCGGAGATTTTTCGACGGCATTCAAGACCAGATGCGCGATAGGATCATTGTTCGCTTCTAATGCAAGCAGAGTTTCCACTGTCATCGCGGGATCGAGACCGGCTCTAATCTGCGATTGCAGCCGATCTAGTAAGCCGCACAACTGTCCGGCCACTTGGTCGTATGCCGTCGGCAACGGCGTTACTGGCATTACGGGCGCTCCAGCTACCTCAGAAACTTTCGTTTCCGATTCTGGTACAGATGCTATACCGCGATTTGGCACCAGAACACTTGACGAAGCTCCGCCAGTCCCGACATTTCGTGCCAATAGAACTTGCGTGACGGCCTGTGCCAGTTCCGGCGTTATGGATTTGAGCACGCCGAGCCAAGAATCCTCTTCCTTGCCATCCCCGCGGAGCGAGTTAATCCGATCCGCAATTTCGAGTACCTCCTTGAATCCGATCGCCCCGGTATTTCCGGCCAGGTTGCGGAGAGCCTCGACACTGGCGATAAGCTCGGTCAAGGACGGCCCTGCCTGATTGCTGCGACCGCCCAAAGCTTCGAGCATTTTCAGTTGCAGTTCGTGATTCCGTTGTTCACGGGCCTGACGGTCGCGTTCCATCTCGAGACGTTGGCTTTCGATCAGAGCTTTGAGGCGTTCCAGTTCCGCGTCGTGGCTGACTTTAGGACTCGCAGCGACGGTTCCCGGTACTGCCTCGACTGAAAACGCCTTCGACTTGTACCAATAGCCATTCAGTTTCGCCCGGGCGAGATAATCCCCCTCGCCATACTGCGCCTGAACATATTGTTCGGAAAATTGAGCCGGTGGGCCACTCGTTATGAAGCGCTGTTTCCCAGTTGGAAGCAGTCGGTACAGGGACACTTCGGAAATTCCCTGGGGGCCTAAGCCGTCGATGAAATCCGCGAGTTCGACCTCTTCGGGAGTCGCTCCGATGTCCTCAACCTGAGGCACTTCCTCTTCCCGTTCTCGCCGTCTGGGTTTAGTTTTTCGCACAAAGACACTCCGTTCCGGAAAAAGCATTGAAAGGAGATTTCAACGGTGTTGAAAGCGGTTTTGCAATTTCTGAGCGCGAGAACCAGCTTGAATCTTTGGCTGTCACGCTAAGAAAGTTCAAAAAAGTTCTGCCGCATTTCTGCCGCGTTAAGACAGGACTGGAACGGCGGTATCGATTTTGTTGGGGTTTTGGTGATTCGGAATGAACACCATAGACGCGATGCGTCTTTGTTTTCAATTGCTGTTCAATTTCCCAAGCTGGACGTCGCGGGTTCGATCCCCGTCTCCCGCTCTTTGTTCTGAGCGGTTTACGGTGCTTAGGAAAATGGTCATGCTCCTTTGTGCTCCATTGAACTAATTGACGTAACGATCAACGGCGGTTTCGAGGTCCTGTACGGCTTCGAGCCGCCGTTCGAGCATCGTGCTTGTGTAAATATTGAGATTGACGTCCACGCTGTGACCGAGTTGGTCAGCGACCAATTTCGGGTCCACGTGGAGATCGCGCATCAAGGAGCTCGCGGTCCGTCGGAGCACCTGGAAATTCACCCATCCCAATCCTGCTTTCTGTAGGACGGGCTTGATCCCGGTCTGGTACTTCTTTTTTTGGATACGCCAGCCCCACAAATTGTCCTTATTCACGGGACGCTCGGGGTTCTCGCTCGGAAACAACCAGACGGAAGTCGTGCTGGTGTCCATCCATTGTTTGAGGTCTGCTTGCACGCCGGCAGGGATCGCCACCGTTCGATTGCTTCTCGTGGTTTTTGGCGTATCGATCTTTCCCCGATACAAGCGCTGGACAATAACCAGATGATCATCCTTGACGTGCTCGCGCTTGAGTGCCAGGAGTTCCCCAGGTCTGGCGCCCGTAAAGAGTGCCAGCTTGAGAAGGACTCGGTCACGGAGAGAGAAATCAAGACTCAGGAGGCGCTTCACGTCCTCCCACTCCATGACGCGTGTCGATGACCGCCGAGCCTCCCGCGGGGTCACGAGCATACTGGCAGGGTCATTACTGATAACGCCTTCAGCACAGGCGAACCGAAAGAGCATCTTGAGATCGCGGCGGAGATGGTCCACTGTACTGAAGGATAACGTTGCTGCTTTCTCGTCGAGCAACCGTTGGAGTTCATCACGAGTGAAGGAGCGGAGTTGTCGCTCCTCGAACGGATTTTTGATGTAGTAGTTGATCCGGTCTTCGGTTGTGGTGCTCGTACTCTCCTTCCACTTCCGTTTCTTGTAGAACGGAAGAAACACGTCATCGAGAAATTTCTTGACGGTAATGTTGCCGGGAATCGGTCGGTGGTCGTTGATCCCACGGCTGTCAATGTGGTCGCGCAGCGCTGTCCGAGCTTCCGTCTTGGTCATCTGTGAGCGGTTCCCGAGCTTCCGGCTTTTCCGAACGCCGTGCTCGCGCCACATGCCAATCCAACTTTTGCCTTGGAGTTTCACGCTGCCCTGCTGTTGTCGCTGATACCGTTTAGACATGAACATTCCTTTCGTTCATGCGTGACGGGTCGTGCTGTTCACCGGCGATCCTAGCACGATCATTCTCGTCCTTCCACGCCTCCAGGCTTGACCGTCGAATCATCTTTCGCCGGCCGAGGTGGAGGCATGGGAGGGCCGTTACGCCGGGGACTGTACCGTTGAGCAGATGGTACACGTGACCCTTTGAGCACCGGAGTTCGGCCGCGACCTCTTGCGCCGTTAGGATTTGATCATTGTTCATGACTGCTCCGACTTCACCAGCGCCAGCTGCGCCGCCCCATTTCGTGCAGTCGGAGCGCGAATTCTTTGAGGACCTGCTCAATGTTCGCTGCGAACATGAAGGGGGGCTTCAGGTCTGGGTCATTCGGAAATAGCACGCTGATGTACTGGTCCATGAGCTCCTGTGCGAGGCGAAGGCGGACGTACTGGTCGGTCGGCAGGTATTCAAAGAAGACCTGGTCGATATAGCTCTCGAGATTTTGCTTGACCATCTCCTCAGTGATTTCGTTGATGATGCCAATGAATCCGCCGTTACGATTCAAAATGGCATCCCGTTCCACGGCGTGCAGATCCTTGTGCAAGCGCCGCAGGTGATCCCATGCGAGGGACTCGACCTGGTTCGCGTCGAAGCTGCTACGGTAGAAAGTATTGAGGTAATGCGCGTAGAACCGAAAGAGCTGCTGATGGTACTCGCGATGGTCGGCGACGGTCGGAGGCGCGTGGAAGGTTTCGCGCATCGATCGCACTTTTGCTTCGATGCGGTCAAACTCCCGCGAACCTAAGCGGTCCAGGAATTCCGGTACAGATATCGGCTCTTTTCCTGATCCGGGACGAACTAAGCGCAGTGTGGAGGCCATAAAAAAGTTCTCCGATTACTCAAAGGTTTCAATGATCCGCAAACGACGCGCCGCCACCACTGGCTGGGCGGGGCCGGCTTCATAGTACCGAGCGCGTGAGGCACTGATAATCTCGGCCGCAACATCAGGGTCAGGAACGAGCGGTGGGGGGCACGTGAAGTTCACGATATCGCCACCGATACGCGCGTACACCGACCCCGTCGGCTGACTCTTGAGCGTTTCCGGCGAGACCTTGCCACCAAGCAATGACGCGTAGTGCTTGGCATCATCGTCATTGATCCCAAACACGAAATTGTCGATGCCCTGAATCGTCTTCTTAAGTTCCGGCGGGATCTGACTCGTGGTCTGATGCGCGAGCCACAAACTCAAGCGGCCCTTTGTGGTCTGATCGAGAATCTCGTGAAATGCAGCGCCACCGAATCGGTGAAATTCATCAACGACGAGAAAGAACCGCGCATCGGTAGGTCCGCGTCGCATGGCCAGGTGCTTACACTGTCCTATAAAAAAGCCGCCCACGATCCTGGCCGCCTCCCACTCGGAAGGGAGTGCGACAATCACGACCTTGCCGTCCCGCATGAAGCTGGAGAAGTCCAGCTTGTTCTCGTGCTGGCTAAACGTGCGAAGCATCTGTTCATCAAATAACAAACTCTCCAACCGGTTATGAATTGGAGCTACCCGTTGCCCGAGCGCCGGAAACTCGTCACGCCAGAAGCGCAACACCATCTCATGCCGGACGTTTTTGATCACCTGCGCGCGCAACAACTCCCCTTCACTCGATGAGGAATACAAGACCGGCAGCTTCGCCAGATTCACGCCCAGGACGAAGAGCGCGTACAGGCCATTGCGGAGGAGGTGATTAATCTGATGACGCCCCTCAGTATCAAAGAGCGGCGTGAGGGTCTGCAGAAAATCTCCAGCGAGGCGGCTAAAGTCCTCGGGAAGAGCATCCTCGAACGGGTTATACGCGATCGGTTTCTTCTCAACGTCGAAATCCAGATAGGCGACCCGATCACGCACGTCCCCCAGGGATCCAACCAACGATTCAGCGGTGCGACGATGCGGGTCAAGAAAAAGAATCCCAGCCCCTTGCGCAGCAAGAGAGACGATCCAGTTGGCCAGGGCCGCCGATTTCCCTTTGCCGCTGGTGCCAGCCATGACGGCATGCGCGTTGTACTGTTTTTGCCACGGATAATGCACGGTGACGGCCGCACCACGATCGTGATTCACGCCCAACAGCATCCCTTGTTCACGTAGTCGTTCTGGTACCGGTAAGCCCGTCAGGATCTCAAGCTGAACCGTCCCTGCCACGTCAGGATCTGGCGGATGGATGAACAACCCCAGCTCGGAACTCGTCGCGAATTGCCCCAGCGTGTAGGAGCAGCGGTGCCGAAACATCTCGTTCAGTGTTTCCGGATCGAGGACCCGGAGAAAATCAGCACGCGACCGATACTGAAAGGGTAAGCCTGCGCTCGTAAAATGCCCGGCGAGTGCCGCTAAAGGACCAGCAAGATCCTCGCGAGTCGTCGCGAAGCGAATAGCGACAGCAAATAACGGCTCATCCAATGCTTTCGCTTCCGCCAGAGAACGACGCCCATGACTCAAGACGGCGATATTCTTCTGCCAAGGCTCACGAACGGGCGAGAACACGACCTGGTACAGGAGCACGTCATCAAGCCGTAGCATGCTGGCGATACGACAGCACTGCCCCCAAAACGATCCAGGGGCCGTGATGAGCCGGTCATAGGACGAACCCGCGTACAAATCAAGGATGACCGGAAACCCTGGCAGTTCCTGCAAAGGATCATTCGCTGGCAGCGTCAGGCTCTCGGGATAATGGAGCTGCCAGGCACCCGCATAAAACGCCACTTGCTGCGGTGGAGCCACCAAGTAAAGGTTGGTGACGTCCCGCGTAACGATCGCTTCAAAGGAGAGTGGGCCAGAACAACCGGCCAGGCCGGCGAGCATGCCCGCCGAGGGCGCCTTCGGGTCCAGAGCTGCCGGGATCAGAATACGGCGGGCCGTCCAGTCCCGCTGCACCGTCGTCGGGATCGCGCGCTGCTGTTCACGGTCAACCCACGTCTGTAGCGGGTCCAGTGGCACAAAGACCGGCGCTAACTCGACTGGATTGGAGTGGATCGCACTGGTGACCGCCGTTCCCTCGACCTCTATGCTGGCATTTGCGGCTGCCTGGGCGAGGCGGGCACCAAAACGACGGGCGAACTGCGCCGGGTCATGCGTGGTGGCGTCCAAACAAGTCGAACGTGCGGCCATCATGCGACCGCCATACTGGGGCATGAATTCCGTCGCGTACGATGTCATCCATGGTGGCCAGCAAGACAAAATCTAAGCCGTTGGCAGCGACCAGACGCTGAATATTTACGAGGCGCGCCGGGCTGAGCAGGACGAGCGCAACACGAAACCCACGCAAGCTTCCTGCCCAGGAGAAATCCTTCTGATACTGTTCGGAATCGAAGTACGGCGCGTACCCATCACGGAGTTTGCCCAACAATGAATAGGCCGTCGGGCTGATCAAACGTTCGGTTCCGCAATCCGCCTCCAGCAGTACGAGCGCGGTCTTCGCCCCTCGCTGCGCCACAATCGCCGCGTCAGGACGAACACTCGTGACGACGAGTTCGTTACCGTAGAAGAAGTCCGCCTTGTACTCCTGCTGTGGTGTGAAGGAACGCGCGGTCTGTACCCGCAGCTCGGACACCATCGTCGAATGTCGCAAGATTTGGTGGGCGGGGCAACGGCCCTGATAGTAGACGAATTCCGCGCGTCCCTGCATGCCGGGTTGGAAATATTGAACGCGCTTGACGTGCCCGGCCTGAAAAAGCTGGAGTAATCGTTCCGCGGCCTTCTTTTTACTCGGGAACTCGAGCAAGCGCTCGAGCTGATTTCGGCGCATGGGCGACCGTCCTGTTTCGTCAATCACTCCGTCATCACGCTGCCACAACCGCACCACCTTCTTCTTGGATCGAGGAACCATTTTTCTCCGCCTTTAATAGGGCATGTACCCGTAGGAGCGCTTATGGATGCAGGGGGTAGTGTTTACGCAACCACACTCCTTCCGAAAAGGAGGCGGGCACAAGATGTTCATGACTCTGTCCTCGATCGCGGGCACGAACGCAGGTGGCGGAGCGATGTCCAGCAGTCGGTCAACATACCCATTCACGTACCCTTTTTTATAGCCGCGGTTGTACCCGATTTCATACCCAACCCGAAGGCCAACCTGAAAGCCAACCTGAAAGCCGTCTCTCGACCCTTCTAAATACGCATCGCGACAACAAGTGCAGAACGATCTGTTGCAAGCCATAATGGTTATTCATCCTTTTCACTGTTGAGATTGGCAATTCCTTGTTCAGAAGTGCCTGCCCACCGACCCCATACAGCAGCGCGCTGTGCCGCGGCAGGCCATAAGGCGTCGGATCATTGGAAGAAGTACCACGGCATTTTCGCGGTCTGTACACGACGAGATCCCAGCGCAGATGCGAAAACCGATTGGTATGCACCTTAGCGTTTTCTTTTCTGTGAATTGCTCAGTCTGGAGTCCTTGGGGAGATGCGCCGAGCCACCTCCAGCGGTACGACCGGGGTTGTCTGGCGAATTTGGTACGACGCAGTGATTGTCTGCAACGCTCCGCGCGAATTCACTCTCTCAGGGGCCACAAACGAGGAATTGGTGTGGTTGCTGCGGATAAGAAGGCAAAAAGAAGAATCTCGGGTAGAAAGAATCCAGCGCCTCTCCCATTTCCCTGATCAATCGGGGAAAATAAAGCGCTTCGAATATGACCGATCACATCCAGAAGCGGGTTGCGTACGTTTGGCTGACGTGGAGACTCTCCGCCTATGCGAGCGGCCGTGACAACAAGATTGCCGCTACATGGATGGATAAGCTCTGTGGTCTGGATTTTGCGCCAGCCTCTCCGGAAGCCGGACCTGGCAGGCCAGACAAGCGAACCCATGGCTTCGATGGCGCCATCTGGGTCCGAACGAGTCGGGCACTGGCCAGAAAAGTTGGAAGCGACTACGGACGATTCCATAACGTCCTCGCGTGGAAGCGGACGGTCAATCAAAGATTGATGAGTTTTGTCAGGGACGGCCATGCCCAACAATGGCTGGACGACAAACTGGATGTCGCTGTCGTTTTGAAACCCGCGGACAAGAGCTTTCTCGAACGCCTGTTGAACGTCACGGAGCTTCATCCGCAGCTCCTCCGATTCCAAGGCTTTGTCTCGCTGGCCAGTGACGAGGACGGTGTCTACTGGTTTCTCATAAATGATTCCGCCGATTTCCTGAACCTGACCTATGCGGAACGCCTTCGTCGCTTCAGGACACCGGTCTTGCGAGTGCGGGAGTGCGACTCTCCCGAGGAGACAACTTGGTGGGCAGCAATTAAGCCAACGCCGGAAAACGTGATTGCGCACTTCCGCAACTCCTGGGCCGGCTTGTCTGAGAAGTTGCTGGACGGTATTTGCGACTGGCCGCCGGAATATTTCTTGGGAAAAACGTTGGCAACATTGAGGCCGGAAATGGCAAAGCAAGTAGGGCGTCTGGTGCCATCTGGACCTTGGACACAATCGTTGTCTGCAGAGACGCTTCGCAGGATCGTGGAGGAACAGAACCCCGGCCGTGATCCGACGCGAGACTACGTCGTTCTGCTTTGTTCCAATCTGTCCTTTGCTCAGACCGAGTATCTTCTGCGAAACGCATTTTCACGCTTCGAGGATCGGCGGCTCATTTTTGCAGTTGTCACGCCTGAACGTCTATGCAGATTTCTCGGCGCGTTACCGTGGTTGGCGACCGAACTGTATAAACAGGAGTATGCAGTCGTTCTTAACGACCCAGAACGGCTCGCGACCATTCTGTTCGATGCTCGGCGCTTGAGCATGGATGTACCCAGGCAGCTTTCGTTTCCCCTGCTGCTGAGAGCAGACACTCGCGTGGTATATCCCTCGGTCCGAGAACTGACAATTCCGGATGGAGCGCGGATGCGCATCGTCGGTCGTCCGGGCTCGGGCAAGACAGCGACCATGTTCCACATCGCGGCATCGGCGACGGACCGTGTGATCCTGCTGCTGCCACCCCGCATCCAAAGATGGGAAGTTGTTCCGGCAATTGTCGACCAGTGCGAGGTGCGAGGGCAGAAGACCCTGATTATCGTCGATGACATCGAACGCGGTTTGCCTGTTCTTCCAGATTCCACGGCAATCCGGTTACTGGGATGGATGGACAGCGCCCCACAATCGACCGCGACCCTTATCTCCTACTCGGCGACGGCAAAAGTTCGTGTCGAAGCAGAATGTGACATGACCGGATTCCAGTTGGTGTCCCTTGACGAGCACAGCAGTGGCTACTGTTTTGATGTCAGCCTCGCCTATGCATCGCGCTACGGTCATGCGCCGATAGGCACGAGGTACGATGCTGACCTGAGTGACAGGTCGCTGCGCGGTCTGTTGCTCGAACAACTCCGTCGTGCCGATGTCCCCCTGTCCGTCAATGAAGAAGCTCAGCGGGCGTTGGGACAAAGACTTTTTGAAAACCTCCTCTTGACAGGAACAAGCCCGGAGATTTCTTTCATCAAACTTCTGCGGGCACTGGACTGTGCTGACGTTCCAAGCATCCAGACAGCGACTCTGAAGCTTTTCATGACCGATCGATACTCGGGGCCCTTTGAAGAAGTAGTTCAGCGCCTGCAAGCGCGTCAGTGGCAGATTCTGGCGGGACTTCTTCGCGACGTGGTGCTGCTGAGAACCGTATTCCCATCCAAAATCGATGTCTTTCTCCAGGACTCCGATCCGTTGGAAATACTTTGCGACTTCCTGTCGTGGTTATCAACGCATCATGACGCCGTTGAAATTTCGGACTGGACGCAGTTGCAGATTCACGTGGGACAGTACCTTCTCAATTGTGGATCCGGAAATTCAGAGGTCATCGGCGGGTACATCGCGGAGGCGCGGACGGAACTCGGGAACAAGATTACGGGCTTTCAGGAAGCCGCAAGATCCTTACTGCAGAGCGACCCGGCCGAAGACGAATCCGCGGTTTGATAACAATAGGCCACGCAACCAAGAACAATAAAGAGCATCAGAATTCCCAGCGGAACTTCGGCAGGGGCAGGCGGCGGACAATTCGGCGGCGCAAGCAGTCCGGATAAATAAGGTCCGGCTTCGTTCCCCAGAAATACATGAACGAACGCTACAGCCCTTCCTGGTTATCCCTGCTCGTGGGGGCGGTTGAAAAGCCCGGCATACTCCACATGGCCTATCGGAGCTTTCACAACTACTCGATCGGCAATCAACTGCTGGCCACGACGCAGTGCGCAAGTCGCGGTTTGGAACCGGGGCCCGCTGAACATATATCCGGGATGGCAGGTAGGCAGTTTTGCTTCAGTCGGCGAAAAGTCGGTTTGCCAGGCATGTGCTTCGCTGAATGGATAAACCCTTGGCGACCAGCGTTCTTTACCCGTGCGGCACTTCTTCCAATAGGCGACAACCGGTCAAGTCGGGTACCGACCCCCATGTGCTAGCTAGCCGGTCATGACTTACCGGACAAATCTCCTTTCACAATTCTCAGTGGTTTCGCTTCGACGATGGTCCGGTTCTATGGGCGCAAATGAGCAATGTGGAGAACCTATGGAGCCGCTATAAGCGATTTAGAATTCGCTCGTCCTCATACTCAAAGTTATTTTTCACTCCAATACGCTTTAGATAGGCGCCTATCGATTTACGCTCGTGGCTAGTACCAATTATGACCTGCGTATTCGTCAATGCTGCCGCATAACTCAACATCGCCAAGAAACTATCCTCGTCTACGGACTGTTGTTGAGGCTCATCCAGGATAAGCAATCCGGGGTGATTGCCGGACGGAGCGGTACCGACTTGAAGCAAGCCAAGCAAATATGCCCACTGCAACCGGATGAGATCGCTGGCAGCGACATCGGCACCGAGGTTTAGGCCAGCAATCTCTGGCTCGTAGTTGCCTCTGGAGATCTTTAGATCCGTTATCGGCACACTACCAAGCTTATACAATGTCAGTTGTCGCTGAAACGAAGTCTGAAGAGCATCCAACTTGCGCTCATCCTTGGGTGAAAGTGCGCCTTTGGGCAACTGCGCTTGTCGTCGTCGCACGTCTCTCCAATCGTCAGCCAGCTGTGCGAACTCAGAAATTGACTCTTCGAAACTCAACTGCAGATCCTCGAGCACGGTGACTCGCTGTTCGAGGCGCAGACGCTCAGTTATCGCCTCGATCGACGGTGTGCTGGCAGGAGATAACAACGTCTCTCGCATGGCACGAATCCTCTGCCTTAGAATATTCACGGCTTCACGATTGGCATGAAGCTGTCTCTCCGATGCCTGGATCGACTCACGCGAGTTGTCATAGACAGCGGTGAACAACTCAATCTGTTCCTCGTAAAAACTGACATTCTGATCCACCGACATTGGTGCTGCCCGTTTTCCAGTATCCAACAATGAATCGGCCAGTTCCTGGTGACAGGTAGGGCAATGCCCCGTTGACACTTCAGGTGCGTCCGAAGACCCGAGCCGGCGTAGTTTTCGCACGTCCTTGTACTTTCTGAGGTCGTCGCCAATAGCTTCGATCTGCTGCTTGAGGGAATCCGCCTCCGCAGTACCCAACTCGATCTTGCTGATTAGAGCGGCTATCGTCGCTTCGCGGGCAGAAAGCTCTTCCTCGGACTGGATTAACTCGATGCGGACGCGCGGGTCAGATTCTTGAGAAGACGGGACGACCGCCGCTTGCAACACCGCCAGTCGATCCTTGAGGGTCGCAGTGTGTTGCGCGACAGAAATCCATTCTGTTTTCTCCATCACGGAAAGAGTCGGTAGAACTTCGGGCGGCCACGCAGCGACAGGCTCAGTTGGAATTCCCCTCACTATGCCGGTAACGTTTGAAGGAACTTTTTCAGCCTGAGCCCGAGCACTCGTCCACTCCCGACGTATCCGCGAGATGTCCTCCTGAACGGCTGCGCGTTCAATCGCAGTCGCATAGGCATCGAGGCCAAGCAAAAACTCTACGGTCCGTCGACCGACGTCGCGAATACCTAACCAAGTGGGATATCGTGCCGGAAGCCTCCCCCATGCAAGTTTTTGTTCCACTACAAGTAACGGAAAGATCGTTTCTAGGTAGAGAGGACAATCCACGTCGCTATATCTCGGTGCCATTGGAAGGTCCCAACCGAGGAACACAGTAAGCCTCCGGTGAAAACCCCGGTCACTTGTGGTCGCATTGGGTTCGCGGACAAAATAATCACGGCTTGAAGAAAGCGCCTCTTTGCGAGTTATTGCCCGACCTTCAAACACGGTCACGAGATGTTTGTGCCGCTCGCCAGAGATTGCAAGTTGAACCGTCAAGAAAGAACCGTCTGCGTTTTCTATTTCAATAGAAACCATCGAGTCGACGACTCTTGCTTGTCCTTCGCCTTCTTCATTCCTGTATTCCAGATAGTCTGTCAACGCATGAGCAAGTGGGACGGAGTGCGACGGCCCATACATTCCTTCGAGTCCCAGGGCATAGACAATGGCTTGCAATACTTGCGATTTTCCGGCGTAGTTCTCAGCGCGGATTACGTTAAGGCCGTCTCCAAAGCTCTGCTTCGCACCGAATTGCCCTTTGTCGGTATTGATGCTGATAAACAGATGCCGAATGCGTAGCATCGTTATAGACTCTTGACCGAGATCATCTCGGCTGCGATCGATTCGGTGATTCGTTTTCCTAGCCGCTTCAGGAAATCGCGTTCGTCGTGAAAGAGTGACTCATCTTCCTCTATCGCTTCCACCCAGCGGCGCCCTTTGGCTGTTATCCGGAGCCTATCGCCGCCAACCCATTCAACAAATCCTTCGCCGACTGAGAGGTCAATTGCTCGTGCCAGTGCAGGCTCAAAGCGGAACTGAAAACCGAACAGGGGAGAAGTATGGTCACGCACGCTTTCAAACTGTTCTCGGTGTTTCGTAGACCTTACAGCCCAGTTCAGAATGTGCAATCGCTTTAGAGAACTCTTTCCTCCAATGGAGCTTCGATGGAGTATCAGCAAAAGAGCGACCATCTTCCAGTCAGGCCGAAGTTCAGGGACGATGGGAATCGGCCTTCTTTTGAAACGAAATGGCCGGTCAATACCGGCAACCAAACTATCTCGTTCTTCCGCCACTATTCAAACTCCATTGGGCATCTCAGGAGCCAATCGGAGACTGCTTCACGAGCAAGCAAGTCAGCAACTCTGGGGCTGATGCCGGGAACTCGAGCCAGATCGCTCTTGTAAGTGTCGAGCGTCGATGAAAAGAAATTCGCAGGAACCAGCGTGGTTGAATAGGATTCCACTTCCAAACCATTCTGTCGCTCGACTTTGCTTTCGATAACGCGTTGATATATTTCGGGCAACTCCCTCTGCAACTGTCCCAAGACAATGTTTCCGCTAATGTAGTTAGCCACCATCCTGTTCAAGAATTTGTTCTTCTGGCTATCTGATTTGCCGGAGCCTATTAGCGCAGCTTTCCTAGACAGGTTTGCAACGAGTTCTAAATTTTCCTTACCTTTGAGCCAACTAGTGATGCTGGCTGTCTGGGTGACAGGTGTCGATACATCAAACTGATATAGGGATAGATCGGCCAGAAAACGCTTTTCAACGTCAAATTCTTCATCGGTTATTACCGACACTTTGAAGTCAGCCGTTATGTGCCTCGGTTTCTGATTCCTGACTTCGACTTCCTTATCCCGCGCGTGCTTCAGTAATTCTTTGTTTCTCCAGTGCGGTACCACAAAATTCCAAATTCGGATTTTCGTGTCTCCGAGAATCGCCAAGAGCTCGACTTCTTTGCTGACAAACTTCCTAATATCAATCGACAGTTTTCTCTTTTGCTTCTTGAAGAGCTGGGCGGAGTCAACCCAATCTTGCGCGGCGTAACACTGATATCCAGTACCGTCGTGAGCAAACCCTTCGAGACCGCAGTCGCCGTGCGTCTCGTCTGCGATCTGCTGGTAGGAACCGGTCGGATTACCGTATCGTCGTTTTAGCAATCGCTGAATGTGGTCTTCCCACGTCGTGGGGTTCCAAGGTCGCGCATCACCAGGCATCAGAATGTGCGGGAATAGCCTTTACCCGTTCTCTCCTCAGATAAGTAGTTAGAATCCCTCGATAACGGGGGCGTCCTACTACCGCGATTTAGTAAAACAGCGGCTGGACGATATCACCATTTCCTTGAGAGGCTCAATCTAATGAGTGAAAGAGGGTTTTCTCGCAACCACACCTTAACGGCCGCCGCGCGTAAGCTGCTCGTCCAGGATGCCCAACCTCTGGTTGTTGCACTTCTTGCAGATACGGTTTGTGAGAGTGGTGCGTTTTCGAACTCCCCAAAGGCAGCGGGCAGAGGATGCTCCACTGAGTCCGACGCTTGGAAACAAATATATGCAGCGCAATCGTTCACAATTTCTTGAGGAAGTCATATGACTTTCAATTGACCACAGTTGCAGCTGCCATCGTCAGAGGCTTATAAAACGCTGTTTGATCATTATGAAACACAAGTTCAATACCCGAGAACGGATTCAGGCGAAGGTGCTCGTCTATTTGATTGAAGTATTCTTCCTTGTATTCCGCGAAGGAGTCATCAAAGCAGATGTTGAAATACAAAAGATGCCGCGCATCCCCGACGGGATCGTAAGCTCGGAGCTGTTTTGTGGCCTTGTCGATATCTAAATGCAGCTTGGAAAAAAAACCTTTTCCCAATTCTGCACTTTTATAACGAGCAGTACCTCTGGCTTGAATTTCCTGATCCGAGATGTTAATGGTCTTAACTTCGCAGAGAACCTTCCCTGTCCCCGAAACGCCTTCGAGATCGGGGGTCTCTATCCCTTGCTTTTTAGCCCGTGAAATGAATCGAACTGACGTACACCCTATGTGCACTAGATAGTTATATGCTCTTGCCTGATTCAGAATGTCGAAGAGCTGCTGCCAGCCGCGACCACCGGCGTGCCGGGCCATTAGATAGTGGGCAGCCTCTGCCTTCAGAGAGTTCCAGGCTTCGTCATCCAGCCCGCCAAATTCTTTCTCAAAGTCTTCGAACTGCCGCATAGCTGAAGAAGAAACTCGGAGCGTCTCCTCAAAACGTTGGAAATACGCATTGGGAGAGTTAGGCGCAGTGACTAAATCGCGAAGCTCATGGAATCGCGGAAGCCGGCAGCGATAACTAAATGAATCCTTCTCAAGCATCCCCAATTCAATTAGTTGATTTGCAGGAACGCTGAACGACACTCCGCTCGGGGTGCCGCCGATTTCAGTTTCGCGACCAGACGATAAGGAATTACGGATCCCATTGATTTGTGACAAAGGCAACGCGAGTTTGTCCTGAAGCATCATCAATGTGTCTTCTATTGATGAAAACTCACGTTCCCATTGATTCTCTCCATCGGATATTGGTAGCGCTAGCAAGATCACTTTGCCGCGCTGATCGCCTTCTCTGGCGCTCGCCATTGGCTTGATTCGCAGTCGGTAGTTCACGTTGACGGCAGACCTAAGCACTAGTGTTCGTTCGGACACGATCCGTTCGGTTCGCAGGGTGGACTCGATTCTCGCTGCTGCGTCATGTGATATTCCCCACTTGCTTAACAGCTGCAACAATTCGTCACTACCGCGCACATAGTGCGGTTTCATGAACCCGCCGTCGCCTGGGTCCCCCACGGGAGCAATCATTACTGCAAATTCTCGTTCGCTTGCGGAGTTCGCAGCAGTGGGTGACGAATGCAAAACGTGAACAAACGCATCCATCTTTTTTAACCTCTCTCGTAAAAAATGAGCAAATAAGCCAGAAATACTCTCCCCGAGTTCACCTTGGGCTAACTCCCAAAGAGGGAGATCGCCATCACGAATGTATATCGTCCTATTGGGCACGGCATAAAATTACACGCATACGTATGCGTGTGTCAAATCAAAAGATCGTATCCGCCTCTTTACAAAGAGACGCACACCCTTTTTTATGATTTTCCCTTTTCATGCGCCAATTAGGACGAGCTTTATGTTCGTCGCGGTCACGGAACCATATTTGAGTTTTCCGGACTGATAAGGGTCAAACCGTCGGGCGATGGCCAGGACTTGATGACGCGTCCATGCCTTGCCATTGCGCCGCCGATGTCCTCGGCGGTTCAGTTCAGCGGCTATCGCGCGTTGCTCGCATTGAAAGACAGGGTTGATCACGTCAGGCTCTTGTTTTACGCCTGTTTTGAGATGGAGTCGGTAGGCAGGTCTCGTCTGACCAGTTCCTGAAGCGTCGGACCAAGGCCTGCATCGTGGATGATTTTCGCTGCGTCGTCAGCCATTCCGCGGGTCAATAACAGACTGGCCAATCGCAAAAGAATGTCGTCTTTCAGCCGCTCCCGTTGTGCCACTTCATAAGCCGTCTGTACGTCGAGAAGCCGTCCGCATCGCATGCAATGCTTTCCTTCAATCGGGTTCATTTCATGACAGCTCAGGCATGATCGAGTCGTCTGTGATTGCGGCATCGTGGGGGGTACAAGATTGTTCAATCGCAGCACGGCGGCGTTGGTGTCCTGCGTCATGAGGTGCGCATAGATCCCCAGCATTGAGGAGTTCGGTGCCCAGCCGAAGTACTGCTTGGCCTGCTGTTCATTCATCGCTCCGCTGGCCACCATGAATGTCGCCCGGCTGTGCCGGAACAAGTGCGGATAGACGCGCTTTCGGATTCCAGTTCGCTGCAAAAGTCGTCGCAGCAAACTCCGGATACTGGAATACCGGAGCTGCAGAGGCTCCCGCGCGTAGTCATAGTGAACCCACAACGGACTTTGCGGATCAGACTGGAACGGATGATGGTGGAGCCACATCGTGACATCCGGTGTGCTGCTGACAATCAAGGGCGTTCGTTTTCCCGTTTTCCCGTCAAGCGCGACCTCGTAACCGTACTCTACTTTGGTCAGGTGACAGATCCGGAGATTGCCGATTTCGCTGATGCGGCTCCCCATCTCCCAGAGCATTGCAATCATCGCCTTGTCGCGCGGATTCAGGCAGCCCATCAACAAGGCGTCGACCTCCGCAGGCGTGAGCAGATCATTGCGATTCAGGCGAGGCTGGTCTTTTCGGGCCAGGTGGCTACGGATCCAGGATACGACTGGCGGATAGTCCTTCGTTGGAAAGTCGTCCGGTTGGTTCACCCAGGTCAGAAAGCTCTTGAGCGTGATCTTGAATGTCTGGATCGTGCTCGGCCGATACGGCGGGTCCGACGCCAGCAATCGTGCGATCAACCGCTCGACATCCTGACGGCTGACTTGATCAAAGTCCTTCTCGAACCAACGTCCACACTTCAACAGACGGTACATCGCCACGACGATCCGGTACCGCCCGCAAACGCCCTTGACCATGCAGGCATCTCGATACCCAAGGATCAATTCCTTGTTACGAGCGCTCAAATCGCTGCGTCGGATATGCGCCTCCGCCTGCTAGTACTTTCCATCAAGGTTGTGGATATCCAGTTTCACAATGTTCATTCGACATCACCCGTTCTTGAATGCCGCCGGACAGAATTGACCACAGGAAATGACTTCGTTAATCCGCTGGAAAGCATTCCATTTGCACGCTTGCAATGGATGGGTTAAAGGTCAAATCCAGCGACGTCGTGTGAAGGTAACGCTGTATTTGCGTGCGACCAACGAATCGGAGTTTCGGCCATCATTGTGATCCGCTTGCCCGGCATACTGGCCGTCAACCAAAGAGGCTATATAAATGTTTGGACAGCAGAAATCTGGAACGTTCGTCCGTCGAGCGGCCTCTTTAATGAGCTGTACATTTTTCGTGAGACTGGAACGCCCCTAATGGCCGAGGCTCGGGCTCGAGCCCCGGCCGGAGCTTTCCTTCGTCTAACGCCTTCCATCTAACACTTTGCGCCGCGGGTCTGATGCTTCCGCTTAACGCGCTTCGTCGTCGGTCTTTTGCCGGGTCCGTTATACGAAATCAGTCCTCTACGGGGAGTAATCCCTCACCTTCAGGGATGTTCGTTCTGGTCCTCGCGCGCAGGACCGCTTCGTAATATGCCACCGGCTTAATGTGCGTGATCGTTGTACGGTGGATCAGATAGCGGCCGTCTTTGCTCACGGATACCGTGCTTTCCATCATGGGTGTGTCTTTGGGAAATGGCTGGCGTTGGGTTGCATTGAAGTCTGGTGTCATAGGTTTGTCTCCGATGCCCGCAAGGGCAACTCTTGCTATCTCTGAATTGATCGACAAGGTTTCGCGCGGACAATCACGGCTTCTGCCGTGTGTGGTCGCGGTAACGCTGCTCGTATTCGTCAAGCAGGGCGTGGAGCGGATGATCCCCACGCGTTGCCGGAATGGCGAGATCCATTAGCGTTTCCTGCACTTCGACAGCTCGCTTGATCGTTTCGATGTATCCACCCGCCCGCCGGGAATCCTCGGAATTCGCTGGAGGAATACTGATGCGTTGCAATGCTTCCCATCCTGTCTTCTCAACGTCGATCGCCGCGTGGACTCCGGGTGTTCCGTCCAGGTCGCACTCGTCCTCGTGCAGCAGGTTCAGTGCAGTGCGAACGAACTGCTCGGCCATCGGCGCAAGGCGGGAATCTGGTAGCAGGAGTTCGATGGTCTGGGCGCAGCGTGCACGTTGACGCTGCCGTTGGGCGATGCTGGTCCGGATGTGGTCGGGAATCGTGTTCATCTTTCCGGAAACAATCGAAACCTATTTAAGAGGCGGCGGACCTCCAGATTGTCATCACTGTCCGGTGCTCCTTAAAAATGATCGAGTTCGACCAGCAGAGCATGAAATTCTCCTTGCGGCGACGCCTTCAACGCTATCTGATTGCAGTCCATCAGGCCGACAAATGCCTTGGACCTCAAGCCTTGCACCGGACAAATTCTGGCGAGGTTCCGTGGCCCCGCACCACATATCGCTGGCGCCGCCGCTTGAAGGATCGGTTAGCCTATTTTCCGGCGTACACACTTGAAGAACTGGGGCTGGTACACCTGCACCTCTTCATCACTAATCCGGACTCGTCATGGTCCAAATTTCCGTATGCCGTCGAAAGCCTGTGGGTCACTCAGAACCTGGTCGATCCCGTTCTTTACCTGCATTGCTTTGTCCCACTCGCGCACCGGGAACGCATTGATCGACTGCTAGGACAACTGCAAATACCCCATCATGGCTTGCACACGCTGTGGTCCTGTAGCAGCTGGCAACGGCTCCATCTCGGGCAGTTCGAAAGTCTGTCTCATGGTTTTCCTGGCCACCGGTGGCCTACAGCGCACGACGGCCGCGTGCCCGCCAAGCTGGCGCTCGCGATTCCGGTACTGGTCGAATCGTGGAATCAGCAGACGACGCTCAATGAAATCTGGCAGCGGCTCCATGATCGCCTTGGAGTCCAGTTAAACGAATACTTTCAGGGACGACGCCCCTACACGGTCAACGGCAAGAGCCATGTCAAAGAAACTTACGCCGCTCTGGCTCGTGAAGGACTGTTTCGGCAATATCTCATTCGATTCCAGGACAGCTGCTCGCTGTTCGTCGTATCGCCGTCGTATCGCCGGAGCCTTCCGCAGGAGGTCTCGAAGGAAACACGTATCGCAGAACTGTTCCCAACAAGTGACGGAGGCGGCTTTTGGCGGCTTCACGGTTCCTGGGAGTTGCTGCGGGCTCGTGCGTCCCTTGCAGCATGCACTGTCTACCTTATCGAAGACGGTCCCCGGCCAGAAGTCCGGTTTTGTTATGAATGGCTTTTTGATCCAGCGTCATCGTGCTGGAAGTTTTCTGCCACGCGCATTCGCCGGCACATGGAGGCGCGGTCATGACGGACGACGATCTGGGCGCTGTTGTCGAGGCGATGTATGAAGACAAGAAGACTGTTCTGCGATCCCAACTTGCCGGCATCGCCGTCGAAATCGGAGAACGCCGGCGCATCATGAATGCGATCAAGAATGGCCTGGACGAAGAAGTTCTCGATCTAGGCAGCACCATCGCGAATCTCACTCGATCGGAATCTCCAGACCTCTACCTTAAAGAGCGTGTCACGCTGGAGGAACATCGACGAAGTCTCACGCAGGAAATGCGAGGCGAGCAACTCAACGCCTGGCGCGACGTGCAGGAACTGCGGCGCGAGCAACGCAGCATCGAGCAGGAGCTCGTGCAAGCCGTGCAACGCACGAAACGCCTGGAGGAACTCGCATTCCATGCTCCCGGACCTGTTTAAGCGCCTCAAGCCGCTCTATGGCATCACCATGGATCGTTTGTGGATCGAGTATCAGACAGCCGATCCCGCGCGTCGCCGTGAGATCGAAGAATTATTGGTGCTTCTTGCTGTGCGGCGACTTGGCACGCGGCTGGGCGACGAACGCATTGTCCTGGAGCCGCCACGCGCGACAGTGATTGGGCAAGGCGACTATACGATTGGTACGTTGTCGTATCCCGGTCTGCCGGATACTCCAGTCCGGATCCAACGAAGCGAATTGTTGCGCCACATGTTTATCCTCGGTCCAACCGGAACCGGAAAGAGCACGTTTATTCTTCAACTCGTCCGTCAGCTACTTGAGGATCACGTGCCGTGCTGGCTTTTCGACTTCAAACGAAATTACCGATGTTTGTTAAGCGCAACGGTTGGACGAAACGTCACGGTGTTCACTGTTGGACGCAATGTAGGCCCTCTGCGAGTGAACGCCTTACGTGCTCCTCCGGGAGTGCTGATCGAGGAATGGATTGAATCGCTCGCCGATATCTTGAGTTCGGCGTACCTCTTGATGCAAGGAGCCCGAAATATTCTCAAGGACGTATTGGCGCGGGTGTTTGAAGTGCATGGTGCGGATGCGACATTCGTTCATGCCTATCGCCTCCTTCGTGAAGACATGCGCCAAACGCGCGTGGGAAGCCGTCGGTTTGGTTGGATGGAATCCGCTGCGCGCACGTTGGAGGAGTTGAGCACCGGGTCGTTTGGTATGGCGCTTAACGCTGGTGGCGCTATGTCGTTTTCCTCATTGCTGGACCGAGCTGTTGTATTCGAGGCGCAGAGTCTCGGTGACGATCAGAAACGCTTCTTTTGTTTGTACGCGCTTCAATATGTTCTGCTCTTACGTAAGCACGGAGACGAGCGACGGGAAGCGCTACAGCATGTGCTGGTGTTCGACGAAAGTCATCATGTGTTCCCGAAGGACCCGCCGGGACAACTCGGCGTGCCGTCCCGATTGGCGCGCGAGATCCGGGAATACGGTGAATCCATTATCGCCGCAAGCCAGCAGAGCGACGTCAGTGAGAGTCTGATTGCCAATGCGGGTTTTAAAGTGATTCTGCGTTGCGACTTTCCGCGTGATGTCGAATTTGCCAGCAGGCTGCTCCAGGTCGAGCCCCGGTGGATTTCCAAACTGCCAATGGGCGAAGCGATCGTCCGTTTTCCTGTCCGGCATTACCAATCGTTCCTCTTGTCGTTTCCAATGCAACCGCTCAAGAACGTCCGGGTTCCGGATGAGATCGTCGCCGCCAGGCATTCTCATTCTGACGAACGCAACGTCGCACAATCCGTTGGAACCACCTCGGAAAAGGACGACGCTCTACTGCGTGATATTGTGCGAAACCCCATCAGCGGGATTACCGATCGGTATGCACGCCTCGCCTGGAATCCGAAAACGGGACACACCGTGACTCGGCGGCTGTTGGCGCGGAAGCTTGTCTCGTTTGAGCACGTCGCAACGCCGACCGCGCGAATCAAGATCCTCAGGCTCACGGTGGATGGCCGTGCGCATCTGCACGAACAGGGTTTGTCTCTTCCGGCCCAGCCTCGCGGCGGAGTGGTCCATGAATACTGGCGACACATCTTGAAACAGCGTCTTGTGAAGAAGGGCTATGCGGTCTTGGAAGAGTTCGATGTCGGGGACGGCCAAGCCGTCGATCTTAAAGCCACCAAAGCGGGAAGAGACCTATACATCGAAATCGAAACCGGGAAATCGGACATCGATTCAAACGCTAAGAAGTGTCTGCTGTTGGCCGGCACCGTGGCTTTCTTTTTCACATCGTCAGCGTTAAGCGAAAGCATTGAATTACCGGAACGCTTCCTGCGGTGGACTCCACAAGACCTCGAAAAGGGGGAGCCATTCTAAGAAAGTGGGTGTTTTACCGTTTTTACCGCCCCTTGTCGCCGAAATCTGTTGATACATAGAGTTTTACAGGCAAAGAAAGGGAGAGTGCTGGATCGGGTTTCTTTGATCGATCTGCTCTAGTATGTGGACATTGAATACGAATAAGAATCATATAATCAGCGATGTATATTAGACTAATGCATGACTTGTTAATAACATATTTGACGAATATCAAGGGAAAGTTTATAACCTTATATATATAGCCATTGGAATATGCAGACGAGCACCTTAATGGAAATGAAGAAGCACTTGCGGCCGGGACGTGTGTATCGACGAGGAGACCTCGCTCGCTGGTCCGCCTCTGTCGACCGGCATCTGAAAGCGCTCGTTGAAGAAGGCGCACTGCGGAAGCTGCGATATGGCCTGTACTACTCCCCGAAGCGGCTTGCTTTTGGCGATGCTCCTGCGAGTGAGCATGAACTGGTCCAGGCATTTCTCAAGACGAACCATTTCGTTGTCACTTCGCCGAATCTGTACAACCAACTCGGTCTGGGCACAACGCAGCTGTACAACAAACGGGTTGTCTACAACCGAAAACGGCACGGCACACTCGACCTGGGTGGACGCCTATACCAGTTCGAACGGCGCATGAACGTTCCACGAAAGTTGTCGAAAGAGTTTCTGCTCGTTGATTTGGTCAATGAAGTCGATCAACTCGCGGAGGATCGTGACGCCGTGTTGTCTCGTGTGCGTGAGACCGCCACGCAGATGGATGCACGGAAGCTTTCACGCGCCGTTTCGCTCTACGCCAATTATTCCAGCCAGCGATTGTGGAAAAGTCTAGGCTATGCCTAAGGGTTTTCTGCACGATCGTGACGATTTTCGCGAACTCCTCGATACCGTTGCCCTTGAACAGCGCATCAATGATCCAGCTCTCATCGAGAAGGACTACTGGATCATGCATGCGCTCTACGGTCTAAAAGACCTCGGCCTCACCTTTGCGCTGAAAGGCGGCACATCGCTTTCGAAGGGATTCGGCGTCATTGATCGCTTTTCCGAAGACATCGATATCTGGATCGCACCCTTTGATGACATCCCGGTCTACTCTGGACCGAACCACAACAAAGAAGCCCACATCCAATCGAGGCGAGTATTCTTTGAAAAACTGCAAACGAAGATCAGGATTCCGGGCTTCGTTTCGGTGGAGCGTGATACGACCTATGACGACGACAGACTCCGCAATGCTGGTCTTAGGCTCTTCTATGACAGCCGCTCTGGCGCCGTCGAGGGACTCAAGGATGGAGTGTTGCTGGAGGTCGGTTTCGATACGATCAGCCCGAACACTCCTCGCGACATTACATCGTGGGCCTTCGATTTCGCACACAACCGGCAATTGGACGTTACGGATAATCGGGCGCTCGCTATTACCTGTTACAACCCGGAATACACATTCGTCGAAAAGCTCCAGACCGTCGTGAAGAAATTCCGGCAGTTTCGAGAGTCCGGAAGCGTTCCAAGAAACTTTCTCCGGCACTACTACGACATCCACCAGCTCCTGATTATAAACGCAGTCCAGGCATTTATCGGCAAGCCGGAATACCTGGAACACAAGCGGGTTCGCTTCCGAAGTGAAAACCAAAATCTCTCTGAAACGGACGCCTTCACGCTGCAAGACGAGCCAACCCGCAAGCTGTTCGAAGCCGAATACAAGAAGACCGCACCTCTCTACTATCGTGGCCAGGTGCCGTTAGACGAAATCATCCGGCGCATTGCGAAAGACCTCACACGCCTATGACCGCCTGAAAGAGCAATTGTCATTGTCCTCGGGTCCGCCATTCTTCCCACCAATTCCGGTAATGACTTCGAAATCGCTGAAAATCTGCGGCGATGAACTCTGGCGAAACGATGCTCTCACGCAGAAGCCGGCTCGCAGCATACTCATACAGGATCGTCAATTTGACGTCCCGGAGTTGAGGCTCGTAATAGCCCACCATTGCCTGCCACCGTCGAAGCGCATCATTGATTTCCTGTCGCGGTCGGGGCACATCCCGGATACGGGGCGTCGATCGCCGGCGCGCACGTGCTTCGCGGAAGGCAGCCTCCAGCCGCTCGAGGAAGTCTTCCGCCATCAGTAATCTTCCGGCAACATCATCGTGATTCCGCCGCGCTCGTTGGGAACGTACCAGATCACGCCCTCGTTGGCTGGACGGGTACTAAATGCATAATCCGTCTTGAGGATTTCACGATAGTTCCAATCATGATGAGCTCGAGGGACAAGAGGTAAGAGCTCCGCCAGAAAAAAGTCGTGGAACTGTGTTTCAGTGTAGTCGGTGTATCCGTGGGCCTTCTGATACGTCGTCAGTTCATCCCAGGCATGGCGGGTGATTCGATGTCCGGTATCGCGTGTTCGAACGGCAAACGGAATAAGGACACCGTCATGAACGGCATCGTCGTCCGAATATTGACTGATCGTTGGGCCAAATAGTTTTTCGAAAAGGTTGTCGGTCATCAGGAAGGGAGGGCATCCGTTTAGGTACGCTCCTCCGGGAGCATGATGGTGAGGGTCTCATCGGCCCTCGCGATATTGACGAAAGTCCACGTTCAGTTGGTGTCGCCGAAGAAAATCCATGAATCGCCTGTAATCCTGATCCGGCATTCCGAAATGCGAGACCAGCTTTCGATAACTGCCTCGCGTGTGCTGAAGTCCCTGGCGGACGGCGCTCTCAACGTGACCACGTGTGAGCAATCGATTGCTGAACGGCACCGCGATGTCTCTCCAGAAATTCTCACAGCTCGAACGAGCCTCCGCGGGAACCGGACTTGCAGGGAGATCGAGGTGATGAGCGTGAATCTCTCGCTCGGATTGCAGGTACGCACGATGCACGACATGCTCCAGTTCGCGAACATTTCCGGGATACGAATAGTCGTCCCGCAGTATCCGGACGGCGTCCGCCCCCAGGGTAATCCTTCGGCCGTAACGCTTGTTCAAGGTATCCACAAAATGACGCGCAAGTAAGGGAATATCCGCTGGACGTTGCCGCAATGGCGGCACGGTGATGGTCAGAGTATTCAGGCGATAGACAAGATCCGGCCGTAGAGTATCGAGGCGGGAATTTGTCGCGCTGAGAACACGAACATCGATCGAACGTTCGACCACGTCACCCACTCGGCGAATCCGTCGATCTTGAAGAACACGGAGTAACTTTGCCTGAGTCCGCGCCGGCATGTTCCCGATTTCATCCAGGAAAAGCGTCCCTCGGTCGGCCGACTCCAGGAGGCCAGTCCGATCCTGTGAGGCGCCCGTAAAAGCGCCGCGTCGCACGCCGAAGAGTTCGCTTTCCGCCAGTTCATCGGGAAGCGCGCCACAATCCACCGGGACAAACGGCCGACCATAGCGACTGCCATCATCATGAATGGCCCGAGCTACCAGTTCTTTCCCAACGCCGGTCTCGCCTAGAATGAGAACACTGGCATCCGTCGTTGCTGCTCGCGCGATCTGCCGTCGGACGGCATCCATCGCCAGGCTATTTCCAATGAGAGTTGTCATGCAGATCGCGCAGATATAGTCATTCATAAAAGGCATCGGGCAAGAACCCTTGATGAATGTCCTGCGGCTTCTCTCGAGAATGTACGATGCGTTTCGTCAGAGACCCCTCTGAGAACGGATGGCCTCCGCCAGCCAACCCTTCTTGTCGGGTCCAATTCTGCCAGCCCTCGATTGCCGGGATTCTCGGGCTGGCTCGTCAGGATGCAAGTCCTTGATGGGGCACAGCCTTTCCTCGTCCGGGCCTAGGGCTTGCACCCCCCTATTAAATACCCTATTAAATCCTGTACTTGTTCACCAGTTTGAAGCGTCGCGCCTTCATGCCAACGTGCCTGCACAGAGCTCGAAGAATTCACTACCTACGATGAGCGCGATGGCCTGCCGGCCAACTCCGTCCTGGGTATCGTCGAAGACCACAAGGGGAACCTGTGGGTGAGCACCGACGGCGGATTATCCAGATTCGACCCAAAGACGAAGAACTTTACGAATTACTATGAGGCTGATGGCTTAGCCGGCAGCGCCTTCGAGGGTTTTCCGGTTGCCTGCCGATCCCGGCGCGGGCAGATGTTCTTCGGCAGCAAGTACGGTCTCACCTCATTTTGGCCGGAACAGATCATCGAGAATCCATCCGTCCCCCCTTGTGGTCATCACGGAATTCTCGCTACAAAACCTGCCAGTGGCGCCGGGCTCCGGCTCGCTGCTCACAAAATCCATCACGTTTACGCCATCCTTGACGCTGTCTCACGAGCAGAACCTGTTCTCGTTCGAGTTTGCTGTCTTGAGCTACGTGGATCCGGCGCGGAACCAGTACCGGTACATGCTCGAGGGATTAGACCGCTCCTGGAATCCGGTGGGCGCCGGTCGCCGGCTGGCAACTTTTACGACCTTACCTGGAGACTACACGCTTCGGATACAGGGCTCGAACAGTCGTTGTGTGGAGTGAGCAGGGGGCTGCGCTGCGCCTCCGTATCCTGCCGCCTTGGTGGGCCACATGGTGGTTTCGCAGCCTCTGCGCGTTCGTTTTCCTGGCGTTGTTGGACGCGGCTTACCAGACCCGCGTTCAGCGATTGAGGCGTGGATTCAAGCAGCTTCGAGACGTCGTGGAGACCATTCCAGCGATGGCCTGGACCGCTCGCCCGGACGGAACTCATGAGTTCGTGAACAAACGCTGGACGGAGTTTACTGGTTTGTCTGCGGAGGACACAGCCGGTTCAGGTTGGATGGCGGCGGTTCACCCGGAAGATCGTCAGATCCTTCTGGACAAGTGGCACGCCTCCCTCGATACCGGCGAACCACTGGAGTTCGAGGCGCGCGTGCGTTCGGCAGCAACTGGGATTAATTATTACCGGGCCGCCGGATTCCAGGTGCGTCACGTGCCATGGAGCGATCCCGCTCACGCGGGGTATGCCAATTTTGCCGATGAAGTGAAGGAGAATCGGCCCCTTCTGCTCGCCGCTTATGACGAACTGCCCAAGCCTGTGCTTGTCCACTGCAGCGCGGCGATTGACCGTTCCCCACCTGTCATCGCGTATGTCGTATCAGAACGAAACCCACCCCAGTCTTGCCTTCTCCAGGACGTGCTTAATGCCGGTTTGATACTTGCCTTGCTGCTTGCGCCATCCCCAGAGGTTGTCCTTGTTGACAGGACGTTTGGGTTTTTCGCTCGGGAACAGCCAGACGCTGGCCGTGTTGGTTTCCAACCACGACTTCAGGTCTGCTTGCACGCCAGGCGGGATGGCGACGGTTCGATTACTTTTGGTCGTCTTTGGCGTATCGATTTTTCCGCGATACAAGCGCTGCGTGATCACGAGGTGGTTGTCGTGGGCGTGCTCGCGCTAAGTGCCAGGAGTTCGCCGGGCCTGGCGCTGGTAAACAGTGCGTTGAGGAGGAGTCTGTCTCGCAGCGTAAATCCAGGCTCAAGAGGTTCTTCACCTCTTCGCATTTCATGACGCGCGATGATGATCGTTTTGCCTCGCGCGGCGTGACGAGGAGAATGGCCGGATCTTTACCAACAACTCCTTCAGCGTTGGCGAACCGGAAGACCATTTTCAGGGTCGCGGCGGATGTGGTCCACCGTACTGAACGACAACGTTTTTGCTTCACTCTTGATGGAATTTTGGCCAAGGGCAGGGCTATGGTAGTCGGTCCTGATATTAAGCAGCATATTCTCGGAGAAGTTGTAGCGTGACATCTATGCAGCGGCAGGGCGGTAGGGTGCCCAGATACCAGCGCGATTAAGCAATTCGAACCGGTCCCCACTGTCCGTGGCTGTAGCCTCTCTTCTGCGGTCTATTTCCTCGTGTGCTATATTGGCTCCGTTTTGGGCAATGGAGGTGTGAGGACAAGCGACTGCCGAAATGGAGTTAGAAGAGTCACGTTCATAACTGGGTGGGGTAAAAAGTCGCGGGACGATCAGCCATATGGTCCCACAAACAAGAGGAAGGTCCAGATCTCAGTTTAGGGTCAGCGGTATATCACATTGAAACATTGTTCGATTAGCTACCATGGAAAAGCTTGATCCGAACTTGATTGTAGACTTCTACCGGCGTGTTGAGTCAGTACACCGCAAACCACTCGAATTTGTTCTCGACGACTTCGCGCTGTCGAATGAAAACCACGGAATAGGCGACACCGTTGTAATTACCGCGATATCCCGAGCCGGTTTTCAAAATGGAAAATTCATCCCGATTCAATCGATAAGTCCTCACTTTAAGGCACTGACAACATTCAATCCATACTACAGAGAGGCTGAAAGACCTTTCGTCGCTTTGGCCACTCGGCTTCAATTTAATTACGATCTCGGCAATGGACACTTCATTCAGCGACTTGAACGAGCTTTCGGGATAACTCCGGAACTCAAGCCGCGAGGTTGTCTGGTTGTGGAGACGCGTACTGTTCCTGGCCGCACGGTTTTGCATTTTAAGCCGAGTGACTGGGCGAGGCGACAGCGGGCTTTTCACCCTCGCGCACGCGAGATTTATCCTGAAACGCTGGCTATAATTCAAGAATTCATTCAGCAACATCCAGAGATGCATTTTGTCGAGGTGGGTAACGAATCGTCTTCGCTTGCCGGAGTTGAGGACTGGACGAATCTGCCACTCACGGAGACTATCACTCGAATGGCGACAGCAGAATATTTTATGGGCCCGAATTCGGGGCCTTTGCATCTAGCTGCGGCGCTCGGCCTGAAAACTATAAGTATCATCAATTTCCCCGATCCGTCTCAAATATGGTTGCCAGTCCTCAAAAACATTAACTTAGTTGAATCGTTTTGGCTCTATCCGCAAAGTGTAATTCTGCATCAGGATTGCGACGGCCCAGCAGTTAAACGGATCAGTATCCGAAATCTGGAACTAGCGATTGAAGGTGATCTGTATCCGTATTGGTCCGATGAATACTTGGGGTTGATTTCGGAGGTGTGAGGTGCAACGACATGGGTAAGGGAGCAGTCAAGCTTTCAATTACCCACATCTTTGATGTTGTCTTAGTCAACGCTCCATCCACGGGAAAAGGGCTTCTCGTAGCAGCCGGTCAATTTCTTTTTGTAGCCGGCGGAAATTCGTGGTTTTTGGCGTCGTTGAAGGACAGTTAATTGATGGCGCAACGCGATGATTTCGGCCTGCATTGCGGCTCGGTGGCGAAGGCCGATGAGAAGGGAACTGAGCGACATTAATATTAGGTGGAGCACGGGGGCAGAAGGCTAACAGCGCTGCAGCCGTAAATCCCACAAGTTAAACATTATGTGGTTTTTTAGTAGGGACAGGCCCACGCACGGTTCCGTTAGGGCCTCGGGGTGTGGTGCAACTCCCCGGGGCTACTCGGCCGACCATGGCCAATCCCCGCGCCTGTTCCTAACAAATCGACCGTGTTGATATGAGCAGTAAGGGGTCAATTGACGTATACTCCCGCGTATTCTATGCGAACAGCAATTGCAATGTTTCTGGTCCTTCTCTTGCCGACATTGCGATACGCGCAGGTAAAGCCTGCCGCCAGGCCGATTGCCCTTACTCGCGCCACAATAATCGACGTGAGAACCGGTCAACTCACGCTCGACATGACAATTCTCGTGACGAGCAATCGAATCTCCGCAGTAGGCAAAACAGGAAACGTCCGTGTACCGCCGGACGCTCAGATGATCGATGCTTCCGGACAGTACGTGATACCCGGACTGTGGGATATGCACGCACACTTGGAGTTGATGCAGGCAGCGACGGAGATCGATATGCCCCTTCTTATCGCGAACGGTGTCACCGGTGTTCGCGAACCGGTAGCCGATTGCATGAACGGTCCGGAATGCCTCGAGCGAAGACGCACGTGGCAACGACAAATCGAGGCTGGCGAACTTCTGGGACCGCGACTGCTTGCACTCGGAGGCTGGGCTGCAAATGGCCCACGCGGCTTACCCAAAGGCGTACCTGAATTCTTTGCGAGTGGCAACGCAGAGCAGGCACGTCAACTCGTCAGACACTTCGCGGAGCGGAAGGTAGATTTCGTGAAAGTGTACGGCAACATCCCTCGCGAAGCGTTTTTCGCGTACGCGGATGAAGCCCGCAAGGTCGGTCTAGTCGTGATGGGTCACGAGCCAATGGAAGTCAGTGCCGTCGAAGCGTCCAACGCCGGTATGAAAAGCTTCGAGCACGCGCGCGTATTCCTCTTTAATTGTTTCCCGGGTGCGGCGGAATTCAGAAGTTTTATCGCGAATTCTGGTCGGAGCGGGCCCAATACCATCTGGCGCCGTAGGATGGTTGATGAAAACGATCCGAAAATCTGCCAGGACGTCTTCACTGCGTTCGTTCGAAACAAAACGGCGTACGTACCCACGCACCTGACGCGAAAAATGGATGCCTTCGCTGACAATCCCGACTACCGAGAAGATCCGCGCTCGAAATACATCACGAAAGCAGCGTGGAAGGACTGGAACGCGGATGCCGACGGCATGGCCAGGGGCGATGGCACGCCCGAAGGACGTAAATCCTATATGGATTTTTATACGAAGGGTCTGGAGATTACGGGAGCGGCGCACAAAGCAGGAGTCAAAGTGTTGCTCGGCACAGATTCTGGGGACAGCTACGTTTTCCCTGGATTCGCTGTCCACGATGAACTGCAGGAACTGGTGAAGGCTGGGCTTACTCCCGTGGAGGCTCTCAAAGCCGCGACATGGAATGGAGCAGAATTTCTCGGGCGAACGTCGGACTTCGGAAGCATTGAAAGGGGCAAGTTCGCCGATCTGCTCGTCCTCGCGGGCAATCCCCTTACCGATATAGGGAACACTCAAAAGATCACTGCTGTTGTCCTGAACGGACGCTATCTCGATCGGAGTGCGCTAGATCATCTGCTCAGCGGCGCGGCCGAAGCAGCCGCGAAGAAATAACGTTCAATGCGCGGCTCGACAGCGAGGATACTGTTGCGATTTTATCACTACGAACCGTGACTGAAGCGATGGGTGTTTTCTTCAAACGCGTTGTTTCAAACTTTAATGATTTAGATCGGCCTGACGTTGATGTTATTGAGCCTGTTCTTCCTGGCTGCGTGTCCACTTGGCCGCATTGTCGTTAGCGTTCATAGATCGGAAGTGTTTCGATGGGGTTATTGACGGACTGTAGATGACGTTGTGAAAGATGGAGGTAGATCCAGTGCGGCACCTCGTTCTCTTATCGAGACCGTTTGGTGCATTCCGTACTCGACGAGGCAGGATGGCAAGCTCACATACTTACTCGACTGATCAAATGCGCGCGAGTTGAAGCCCATGATTCGCCCTAGTACTACTGTGTTATAAACGTTTTGGCCCACAAAAAGGGCAACACGGAAGTTGCCGGATCAACGCACGGGCGAGCTTAATGCGCAGCGTGGCTATTGAATAAGGATTGTGGCGCTCG